>Ga0315902_10003261_pt1 | contig 24435 bp, 26 predicted proteins | sample LakEriMetagenome_9_FD_203523 | JGI IMG/M metagenome (GOLD analysis project Ga0315902, IMG submission 203523) | Freshwater fungal communities from buoy surface, Lake Erie, Ohio, United States - Buoy 12 MA117 | ecosystem: Environmental > Aquatic > Freshwater > Lake > Lake biofilm | place: USA... | reverse complement strand
GTTCTAATTCTTCTTTTGTAATTTCAGACATAATAACCTCTTTTTGTGTATAATACAACTCGTATAATAAATATCTGTTTTTTTACCTAAACATCAATTATTCACTTTCTATTTCAGTAAAAACGACTGTTTTTTTAACAGAAAATCTTCGTTGTGTAGTAAGATCTCTATTGTTATATCTATCCAATGCACTTTCAGGTAAGAGATATGCGTATACGGTCATATCAAATTGAGTGCGTACCACACGGTCCTCTGTAATCGGTAACTCTGTCATAGGCTCAAATGACTTCACAGAAGTACGGAATTTATAGTTGTTTTGGTCACCCCAATATTGGTCTGTTTCGAATGATACATTCTCGACCACGGAGTTCATTTGTTCCATATATTCGGTCCAAATCATACAACGATAAGTAATTTCGTAATAGTCGGGAAGTGTGGTTGTCAAATATTCACGACTGGGAGTGATATTATTTTTGACTGCAAACTGGTCATATGGAGTTCGTCTATTCCAACCAGTTTCAAAGGTTCGTTCAAGATATTTGTTAACAGGCGAATTAATAATAGATTTCTTCATCCCAGTACGACGAATCATAATCATTGGAAGTTGAATCTTTCCAATAGAGTCACGCATGACACCATCTCGTTGAGCAGATTTCCAGCGTTCTGGATTGCCATAAATGACCGGTACTTTTACTGCTACATTATTTTGAGTCACCACTGGCTTAATACGCTCGTTCATATAACGAAGAATTGCGTTATCAATTGTAAATAAAGTTACAGCTATTGGTGGTGTACTACCCGCAGGTATGTCGTTTGACCGTGGTTGAGTAAGTCTGGTTTGTTGTAAGTCTACTCGTTTTATAGGGTTTTCACTCATACTTGTACCTCTTCGATATCAATACTTGTACGACGAGTTAAGTGTGCCATACAAATGATTGCGGTATTAAACCCTGGCTTACCTGCAATAAGTTGTGTTTCTGTGATATTATGGACTTCATAAAAATGATTATTATATCCAATTATGTCACCAATTTCTGGATAGGTCTTTACATCTTGTAGCATACGACGAGCAAATCTAAATTCAGTTTGTTGGTCTTGATTAACACCAAATCCTTCTTCTCTTACTGGTCTATTTTTATCGTATTTTACAATTGCATTAACTTTTACTGGGGTGTATCGTGGCTTTACCGTGCTTTCACCGTAAATATTAACTTTAGCAGATTCAACAACAATCTTATACAATACGACTGCCACATCCATCGTTTCGTCAATCAATTCCCGAGTGATGTGTTGTATAAATTCAAAGTCACGTTGTGTAACAAAGCGTGCCATGTATTAACCTATGTAAATGAGAGTAGGAACATTCTTAAACATTTTTTGCATATTTTCCGAGTTTTCCATTTGCTTCTTCATTTGCGCTTGCATTCCAGTTTCTTCAAGTGTTTCACGAAGTTCTTTAATTAATCCTTCCTTTTCAGCAATAGCTTCTCTTCTAAGAATTTCACCATCCAAACGAATTTGTCCATCTGGATATGGAATGTTTTCAAACTTGGAACGGATAATGCCGAGAAGTTCTTTTGCTAATGCAAGTGTATATCGGAATATCCACAATCTTGACATATCATTGGTGTTTGTGTAATTGATATTAGTATATGGCACATTCGATAAATCACTTGCTACATTGGACCCAGATTGGAATGTATTTGCTTGTTTATCGTCTACTACCATATAATCAAAATATACCATCTTTGATTCTTTAAATACTGGTGAAAATCTTATAATATTGTTTGATACTTCAAACCCATATTGACTCTTACGAATCATATCATTGATTTCAATTGCTTGAATACGGAGAAGGTCTTCGTATGCTGGCATCATCACGAATGTGACTGGTGGTGAATATCCATCAAATCCAAATTCTGCCATCAAGTTAGTCAACCCAAGACCAGTTGTTGCGAATGGGTCATAGTAACGAGCAACTGCTGGTGGCATGAAATGGTAGATACGACGAATTTCTAACTTCTTACCACTTTCACTAACATCTGCCCACAAAGTTTTAATATCATAAGATTGAGTAAATGCGGATGCAGAAATATATCCTCGTTTTACTTCAACATCACCACCAGATTGTGCTTCTACACCATAATCTGTCGCTAATTTGATAACTTGTGGAATAACAGAACCAACAATGTTACGCTGGGTTGCTGATGTTGCTGTTGACAATCCTTGTAGGGTCATCATATGTTCGCGTGCATTAAATTGATTGACTTGATTACCATATGTGGTAATAGCTTCTTCGAAACATGCATAAATCTGCTTATCAATTAATTCCACTTCTACGACAGGCCATCCTAGCTTTCTTGCAACGAATTCAGCTGCTCTTGGAGCATCAGCTTGAAATTCAGAATCGCTATCATAAAATCCAAATGGAGTTATTCCAAATGGATTTGAAGGACTACCATCATAGAAAATTGGTTCTTGTGTTTCCATAATAATCTCTAATTAGGGACTTACAATAAATAGTTTTATTAAATCATTAACTCGTATTTTTAATGCAAATAAAAAGGGTGACCTTTCGGCCACCCCATTTATTCCCACCGTTACTACGAGGATTAGACTAAGTTTAATCCGTCGATGTACACCTTTCCGAAGAATTCTGGGCGTACAACCTTCTTTGCGTAACGGGTCATCACACCACGGCGTGGGGTGAAGTTGTTTGGGTCATACACGAGCGGAGTCATGATGAGTGGGATGTATGGTGCGTAGACTGCACCAGTTTCGAGGAAGTTACTTCCACGGAAGCCCATCAACAATGTGTTTTCCTTCATGTATGGGTTCTTGTAGATGGTGTAACGGTTTTGGAATGAACCAACCTTGGTTACGCCACCTGCGAATTCCATCTTGTCACCATCGGTGTTTGCCATGAAGCCTGGGATGGTTTCAAGGATTGTTGCAACGGTTGGTGAACATACTGCGAAGTTTGCACCACCACGCATGGTGAGTTGGTGAATCTTGTTTGATACCTTTTGCATCTTTTGACCGAGTGTTTGGAACCAGGTCATATTGGTCCATGCAGTACCAGTGTATGATGATGCTGCGAATGCACCAGATGTTGGGTTGTATACGGTACCAATTTGTGCTGACCAGTATTCAGTGGTTTGTGATGGTACAGCTGCGATTAACATATCAAGGATTTCGAGGTCGATTTCGGTTGAGATGTAATCACTTAACATTGCTGTTAATTCAGCTTCTGCATCAACACTGTGGTAAGCGTTTAAGTCTTGTGCAAGTTCTGGTGACCAGACTGCCTTCAACTTACGGGTCTTTGCTACGATTGTTTCTGACTTAAGTTCTAAGTCGATTTGTGGGATGTTCAAATCAGTATCACTGGTTGCTTCGAAGTCACCACGAGTTGAATCGGTTGGTTGCTTACTGTATGCAACTGAGTTGATTTGGTTTCCTGATGCTACGTTTGCATTTACGATGAAGACAACGTTTGCACCAACAATCTTGGTGAATTCTGGAAGAACCAATGCTGCGAAGTCGATTGCTGAACCTGATGGAACAAATGAACGGACTGCGAGCTTATCAAGATTGGTGAATGAACTGGTTGAGATTGAGTACTTTGAAAGACTGCCAGTTGCTACGAAGTCTGCGTTGAAGTTTACATCTGAGAATGATGCTGATGCTGGTGCGGTGGTTAAACCGGTTACGGTTGCATCGTTTACTGAGTAAGCGAATTGACCTGCACCGTATAATCCGCCTGTATCGGTGTTACCGAAACCACCAAATGGTGTACTTAATGCGTTACCATAGAGTGAGGTTCCTGAGGTCTTTCCGTTTACAGTGGTTCCGTACTTGAAGTCCATATAGAACACAAGTCCTGAAGGAAGGTTCATTGGTTGGACTGATACGAAGTTCTTTGCTGCGATACTTCCGAAGACCTTACGGACTAATGGAAGTGCTACACCTGCCCATTGTTCACCATTGGTGCCTGCGAGGTTGGTGTATGAGTTTTCTTGGAGAAGTTGTGAAGCTTGGTTTTCAAGCATTACTGCCATACCTTGCTTTTCTGCTCCCTTCAAGCCTTCAAGAAGGCCTGACTTTTCCCACTTTCCTGCCAATTGGCGGGATTGTTCAACGATAACCTTGTGTGCTGAGCCGGCTTCGTTGATGAGTGAATTTACTTCGGACATTGGTTATTCTCCTATGAGGTTAGATAATTCCTGCGAGTTGTTGTAGACGCTTTGCAACAGAGTTTTCTGCGATAACTACTGGTGCTTCAGTCTTTGGAGCGGTACTTGGGGTTGCTTTACTTGCGAACCCTTCGGTGACCACCTTACTTGGTGCTTTTGTTGCCTTTACTGCCTTTGCTGCTGAAGTTAATGTTTCGACCAAAACTGTGTATACCATCTTGATTTCACGAACTGTGGTTGCGCGGTCGAAGTTTTCTACGACCATTACCTTTTGTTCGGTAGTCAAACCTTCCTTACGGAAGATTTTGTTGGTATAAAGGAGTTTTGCGTTGAGAAGATTGACTTCGTGTAGCTTGCCTCGTAGGAGCTTAACAGCCTGACGATATTCTGCAAGTTCTTTCTCAAGGGATGCCATTTTTTCAGATGATGCCTTATGCTTTTCATCTTCGGCTTCCAATTCTCTGAGAATTGCTTCCAAATCAAGTTCTTCTTCGCCTTCTTCGTGACCATTCATTTCTTCACCTTCCATCTTATTTACATCTGATGGTTCGGTTACGAAAGTATTTACATCTGCTGCGGTATCTGCAGCTTCTGTTCCAATATCTGAAGACTTAGCTGGAATTTCTGGCTTTTCTGCACCACCTTCTGGGTCTTCCATTGGGTATGATTCGTCAGCCTTTTCTTCTTCCTTCTCGTCTTCCTTTTCTTCTTCGTGTTCTTCACCTTCTACTTCTTCCTTCATTTCTTCCTTTTCTTCTTCGTCGTGTGAAACTTCCTTGAGGTCTGCTTCAAGTTCCTTGATTACTTCGTCAAGGTCGAAATCTGCATCTGACCAATCGTCATACCAATCGGTATCACTTTCGCCTGCATCTTCACCACTCATATCGTCATCTGCTGAATCGAATGATGCATCGGATGGTTCCTTATTGTCACCTGCGCCGATGTCTGAACTTGCTGCGAGGTCACCGCCTTCTGGTTCACCTTGTTCGTGTGGTGTTTCTGTTGCAGTTTCCATCTTTGTTTCTGTTGAAGCAACTGGAGCCTTTGGAGCTTCCTTTTCAGCTTCTGGTGCTTCCTTTGTTTCTACATCCTTTTCTTCTTCGTCATGTTCCATGCCTTCTGCTTCTGCACGAAGACGGCGGGATAACATTGACTTGATTTGGGGTGTGAATGTTTCTTCTAATGAAAGCTTTGCATTTTCAATTGCAGTTTGACGAACTGCTTCTGCGTCTGCAATAGCTTCCTTTAAAAGTTTGTTCGTGATTTCTACTTTTGCCATACTAGTACTCTCCTATGAGGATTGAATGACTATTGGAGTCATTAAAATAGATTATATACAACAAAATCACACCCCAATAGAGGTGTACTAAATAATATATATTATGTTGTTTTTAAAAACATCAATTTTTAACTAAAAGGTATTATTCTGTTTCTTTTGTGCTTTACTTTCTTCACGCTTTCTACGACGAAGCGCATCTTGACTCTTCTTTTGGAGTCTCTTTGATTTCTTTAAATAGAATTCCTTCTTCTTCAAATCTTCCATCAATTCAGCCTTTTTGACTTGTTTGACGAATTGTTGGAGTGCTCGTTCTAAATCTGATTGCTTATCACCTTTAACTTCAACGTACATACTACCTCCGATTTATTTAGTAACTAGTTTATATGCTAATTCTACCATCTTATCGATGGACTCATTATAGAATTCTTTTCTATTCTTTAGGGATAAATTATGAGCAACTGTAATTAATAATTTTGCTGTATATTGGTCTACATATGTTTCTTCAATCTTTTGTGGCGTTCCAGTTTTTGCAGCTTTTAAGATAGATTGAATCTTTCCTTCCATATTAGTATGGAACCCCCAAGGACCAACATTAAATATTTCTGGACGAACTGTTCTGAACTTTCTCATCAATTCACCAGCTTTTGCGTTTGCTTCATTTTCAGTATTTGACCCATCTTCACCATTTAATTCTTGTCCATCTTCACGTTGCTTGTGATGTACGAGTTCGTGTGCAAGAGTACGAAGAACATCAATTGGATGTCGTTGTCCCTTGACCACAACAATTTCATCAGTAGAAGGATTGTATGTTCCAAATGTTAAATGTTGCGCAGAATAATCATCACCTTCAAACTTAATGCTCTTAGGTAATGACTTTAATCCTAATTCTTTAACGGTGAACTTAACAAATTCCTTCGCTAATTTCATTTTACTTCACTAAGGAAATCGTATACGAGTGAATCGATGCGAGAATAAGGGGTAACGATTTGTTCCTTTTTACTTTCGTTGATGAACGCACCATGGGTACTTGGGTTACTGACGATATCGAAGCAGATGAGACTAAAATCGTCTTGAACTTCTACGGTACTTTCGCCCATTTGACGAACTGACCCCATTCCACGGGATGAAACACCAAGACGAATATTGTTCTTGATAAGTTCACGAACAATATTACCAGATGGAGTAGAAAGAATTTCAATGTTACCACGAACATCTTGACCTTCAAACCAAAGTTCGGTCACATTACAACATACATTCTTTAAGTTGACAACTGGACTTTCTGGATGGTCTAATTCGCCAAGTGCACGGCGTTGTGTTACGAAATTTTCTTTGTAAAGGCCTGCTTCACGCTGTAGAATTTCACGAGGATAAATACGACCGTTTTGATTCTTTGCTTCAGCCCGTTGGAGAAGAACATTCTTTAACATTAATGGCTTACTCACATCAGCCGCTTCAGCTAATAAATCTTTTCCGTATTCAATTACATTATATTCGACTAATAAGTTCTTCATATTACTTTCCTCTGATGTCCCGTACTTTACCGGCGAGGTGAAGTAACCGAGCTTCCAACTTTAATAATCCTTGTTGGGTACGACGATACAACGCTTCACTAGCAATTCCAGATTCTTTTTGTAAACGAGTATTCATCTTGATGACTCGTTCTACTTCTTCAAGATTGCGATTAACTTCTGAAATTGCATTTGCAATCTTTTTGTGTGGTGTTGCACTTTCATCTTTCTTATATTCGTGATATCTGACCTTTGCTTCTGCAAGGTTTTCCATTTTATCCGCTGGACGGTTTAAGTCCTTTTCACCGCGTGGTGTTAATTGCATACCTAATTGAGTAGCAATTCCCTTCTTGCGTGCCTTGTTCTTTGGATTATTCCCTTGAAATGCCATAGGAATGTTATACCCTGCTACATTACCGGTAGTAGTCATTTCATCTAATTCTTCTTGTAACATCTTACGGATAATTGCACGGAGTTTTTCTTCGTTGGTCATAGTGTTTTGAGCTCCTTAAGAATTTCATATCCAATAAGTAATGCCGTCATATGATTTTCTTTGATAACTGTAGCGGTTTGTACCTTTTGAAGTTGTGATACCACTTCTCCGAGCTTAATACGAACAACTTTATCCTTAACCTTATTGGATGATTGTGCGATTTCTTTTGCTAATCTACGACTTTCAGTTTGAGTATAGCTTTTTAACTTTGAAGTATTGGAGATATTATAGATATATTCTTGAAGCAACTTCTTTTGTGATTCATCCAATCCTTTGTACTTTTCGTTAAAGCGTTCAATTAAAATTTTATATGATAAGAAGCGAATATCATCGTCTTGACTACGAATAATCTTGGAAAGTTCATTATGTTCTCTAATTTCTTTACTTGGAGCTTTGCCGGACAAGTGTTCAACGATAGTGAATTGACTATTCGCTAATTCTTCGATTGTAGTTGTGTCGTTGATTCCGTTAGTTGCTGCATCGAAATTCTTATAAATTGATGCGTAAATTTTATATGATGGAATACGAGCTGCGAAAAATTCTTTTAAATCAAAGTTCTTTTTAATTTCTTTAATTAAAAGGTATTTTTGAGTATCTAATGCAGTTTGGTCAAGATTCTTTCGTTGTTCTGTGACCAACTTCAACAATTGAAACGCCTTTTGCTCAGATAGGTTCTGAACATTGAAAAATGCGCGGTATAACATAAGTTCCTTCCCCAATTCTTTTTTGGTATTGAAGAATTCACGCATAAGTTTAACAGCAACACCTTCCTTTTTATTTTCCATCACATCAGAAGTGATTTGACGGGCTAATAGTTCAAAAAGGATACCTGTGTTTCTTAGCTTATTATGCTTTATACTAGATTTCATAAAAGAATCCGCCATAAGTGAAAAAATACCTTATCATATATTAAATAGTATGATTTTTTCTAGTTCGTTAGTTTTCGATGTCTAAAATGTTATCTTCGTTTAATATACTAGAGGTTTCTGGTGCGATTTTATGAGCGTTTAATTGTTTAATAAGATTAGAAACTTCGTAATTTTCAAGAGATAATGGTGACTTTCTAGATGGTTTACGTTGTTGTCCTACTCGCAAAGCTCCAAGATTTTCTTTATGTCCAATTGGGTCACGACCACGTGGATGACTATCTTGACCGTATTTCATCCCTACTTTTGGACGGCCCATTTTTGCTTCTTCTAATTCAGCTTCATCTCCAGTTTCTTCTTCATCTGAGGAATCCTCAAGAGAAGCTAGTACATCATCTACCGTAGCTAATTGTTGAGGTTCTTCAGTTGGTTGTTCTACACCAGCGTCTGGTTCTGCTGGTTGTCCTTCTGGACCCTCTGGTGCTTGTTGTGGTTGTGCGGCTTGTTGTTGTACTGCTTCTGCCTTACCAACCCACTCAACATCCTTTACAATCTTATCTTGTTCTGCCTTAGCATCATCTTCAGCGATTTGAAGAATGTTGTGGTAAATCCAATCACGTGACAAGAACTTACTATCTGCGATATCTTTAGCCAATCCAACCTTTTCCTTCCACAAGTTCAACTTTTCTTGTTCGTAGATGACTGATGGTGAAGTCATTTCTAATTCAAAATCAATTAAGTCTTCGTCTGTAAATCCTTGAACATATAAGTGGATGATTGCAATCTTGGTAAGTTCTGACACTAAAATGCGTTGAATGCGTTCGATGGTGCGAGCAAAACGAACATCTTGTGCTGCTAACGATGCCTTACCACTATTATCTTCTTCGTACCCAAGGAATGACTTTGGTACCTTGAATGCTGCCATTAACTTGTTACGGAGATATTCAATGTCTTCGATAGCATTGAATTGAAGGCCTGGAAGATTCGTAATGTCGGTTCCAGAATCCTTACCACGCACTGGAAGATAGAAATCTTCCGTGATATTCATCATATTATAACGAAGATTGTAGTCACCGGTCTTTGGGTCAACAAGTGGCACTTTCTTCATACGGTCAATGATGCGTTGCATATGTGTATCGATTTCTGCCGGTGGAATATTTCCCACATCAACTAATATCTTACGCTTGTCTGGAGCACGCATGATACGATGAATTAACATCGCGTCTTCCATCAATTGGAGTTGTTTCCAGATACGACGACCTCCTTCAATCATAGCTTTACCGTATGGAAGGAAGTTTGTATCAGATAAAAGACGGAAATGTGCTACTTCATAATTATCGAATTCCTTTTTACCAAGTGCCAAGAAATCATTTTCAATCTTGAACTTAACTGAGAATGGGTTGCCTGGGTCTTGCCCTTCAACACGGATGGTTTCGTAAACAGAAAGCGGGATGACATTCACGACACCGTACTTTTCATCGATATCTAGGAATAAGAAAAAGTCCCCATACTTAGCCATGTTTCTGACCCACGGCCAGAGATTGAATTCAACATTCAATACATCATAGAATAAGTTATGGAGAATATCTTGAATTTGTTGGTTCTTGGAGCGGATACTGAGTACTTGACCGAATTCGTCTTTTACAGTAGATTCATCAGCGTAAATGTCCATTACGGATGAAATTATCGGGTCATTATCCATCATGTCATAATCACGGAACAATTGTAAGCGTGACCCTTGGAATGCTGCAGCTGATTCGTAACGACCACCAGCTGCACCATATCCACCAGTCATTGATGAATACACACGATGATACCGGTCAATACCTCGTCTATTAATAAACGACTGGATATTGTCGGTATCAGCGACTTTTAACTTCTTTCCACCTACATTTCGGACAACTGTGTTTGTGGAAAACAGTTTCCGTAGGCGACCGTATACACTAGTATCTGCCATAACCCCTCACTTATATGAGAACGGTGTCGAGTGCTGTAGCCAATGGCCAAACATCGACATCTTTATTATCTTCTGCGATATCTTCTGCGAGTAACTTAAATTCTGCTACCTTACCCTTTAATACCATTTCTAACAAACCCCATTGGCTTGCGTTAAAGATAGTATATGGAGTTTCATTTAGCATTTCTGCCAATTGCTTTAATTCAACATAAATTTCTGCAAGCTTCTTTTGGTCAGCTTCCTTAAGTTTTGGTGCGATATTTTCCAACACCGCTTCCACACGCATCAATTGAACTCTACGTGGAACTTGACTGGTTACTTCGTTGAGTAAATCTTTTAGTTGTCCCATCTTATCTCTCCAATTGCTTATAATTTATATTCAATAACTTATTATACGATTCTGTTTCTAAATCAAAATAAAACTTAAACTTATTGTATAATTCTTCTATTGATTCTCTATTGTCAGAATTTGTCAACCACATATTAAGATAAGACTTATTTGATGGTTGTTCGAACACATAATCCTTTTTAAAAATTTGCATATGTGAAGGATTATCCAAATTTACTATTTTAACATACTTTTCTATATTGTTTGTAACAAGAAAATTAATTAGAAATGTATTCCACAATGACATATGTGCATCAGAAAAAATATTATAATCTATTTTTCTTACATATTCGTTTAATACTGAGTCAACCTGCTCTTGTGGTACATCACCTCTAAGTTGCAATCCATTACTAACCTTTCCAAATTCAGAATCTACCCATTCTATGAATCCTGTATAAAATCTGTCTGTTGGATTTCTTGTGATAAAAACTACTTTGTTAGCTTGGGTATACTCGACGGAAAATACATCTGATATGTTTTTTACTTTTAATTCTTCGTAAAACTCATTCAAAGGTATCTTTAATGTATCACTTCCAAATCTTTCATGTCTAATTTCTATATCGTTTAAATAAAAACTATTGATAGGGTCGGAGGATAAGAAGTAATCTATAGCTTTAATTCTATCCACTTTACTATTGTATCCAACTATTTCGTTTACACTAAGTGTCGCCACTTCAAAAAATCTACTTGCTATTTTTTTTGTGGTTATTATAACCATATCATCAACTTTACATACAGAAAACCTAGGGTAAAATACTATTTCACCTGTTTTTAATTCGAACATATGACCCCTTATTTATTTTTTTCTACATACTTCTTTAGTAATGTATAATAATTTGGCTTTTCTGTCAAGTGTGCGGCTGCTATTTTTGCTGTTTTTACCATGTTTCCATTTGTCACATCTTGGTGTTCCATTTCTACATTCATTCCCATATGAAATTCATCAGGATCGAATGTATACCCCATCTTTTTCAATATAGCATCGGATATCTTTCTGGATACTTTCATATTACCACTTTCTACACGACCAATAGCGTGCCTTGGTACGTGGACCTGGGGTATCGCAGTTATGGCGTGCTCTAAATGACTTACGACGAGCTGGGTTTGACTTCTTGATTCTCATATTTGGGTCGCCAAAGTTTACTTTCTTTACATTACCACTACTTGGGTCTTTAACGAACACCTTGAATTTCTTAACGTCGCCACGCATCGGTTTTCCAAGAGGGACTTTACGACCGTGATATTCGGCTTCTTGTAATGGTTGACCTTGTGCTCGCATGATTTCCATAGCGAGACATCGTGGGCAATATTCTTCAATGATATCTTCTTCGTTAATAGGAACGCAGTTTGGGACCATCTTTCCACTTTTGTCCTTCATCCCAACTTGCTTATACCCTTCCCAACAGGCTTCTTGAATATTTTCCATATTATTCTTCCTTCTTAAATGTGGACACCATTGTTGGTTTACCACCTGGATTTCCTGCCTTTCTCTTACGAACTACTGCTGACCGTTTTTCACCCTTACTCATTGCTGCTGCGGAACGGGCTGGTCTGCACTTTGGATACTTTGCTGACCCACCCTTACGTTCCCCTTTACCAGCCGAAGCTCCACATGGTGGATGCTTACCGGTCTTTGGGTCTTTACGAGAAATGTCTACCCACTTTTGACGAAGCCACTTACCAAGACTTCCCTTGGTCTTATACTTTTCGTCAAGGTCAACAGACACTTCAACTAGGATATCGGCGAATCGCGTCATACTGGTTTTGATTTAGTTGTTCCACCACTCTGTCTTTTACGACGAGCGGCACAATGTGCTTTTTGACTAAAACCTTTTGGATTACTACAGTTAATGGACTTTTTATATTTCTTTGTCCACTTTTCATCTAAACCAACTCTTGACATAAACTGTTTTGGGTCAACATCGATTTTACTTTGCTTAAAATCTTTTAGTCTATCCAAGGCCATTTCTTTTCTATTATCAACATCTTTTACTTGAGTGAGCATATCAACAATACCGTCAACCATTTCTTTTTCATCTGGTTGTACATCATCAAGTATGATGTCCATTAACTTAATCATTTCTTTCCCTTCTTCCATCCACCACCCATACTCTTGTACTTCTTTGCTGCCCAAAGGTTGGCGTATGCGGATGGGTACACCTTGAACTTGGAACGAGCTGCTGCCTTTGCCTTCGCCCACTTTTCTGGACTGGTTGGGATGTTGCGTTCTAAGATATCACTGATACGTGCACTACGAATTGCTAAATCTTGCGGGTCGGTTTCTGGCATTTCTTCTGGCTTTTCTTGACCAAAATCAGCTTTGGTTTGTTTAAATACCGCGCCATCTGAATAGCCTTCTGGGAAAAAATCTCTGTATTTCATATTACTTTAAGAACTTAAGTTTATAAACTGTGCTAGAAATTAATCCAGCAATTTCATCAACGGTGTTATTAAGTTCACCGTCTTGTGGAAGTTGACCACGGGTTTCGTCTACGAACTTTTGTAAACCTGCGAAATAACTAACTACTGAGTCATCTTCTAAAATAGTATTGGTTGGCATATATCCTTTGAGAATACCATATCGACCTTGATATGATTCTACATAAGTGTCAACTAAATCGACAATTCCTTCATAATATTCTTGCAATGCTTTGTGTGCTGCATAGGAAGGAGTTTGAAGATGAAAGATGTGAGCTTGTTGTCTACTCGAAAGTAGAAGAGAAATAAATTTGGCTACCATATTAATTCACTGTGTAAGAGATAGTTCCGTCTGAATTTTTCTTTGCGGTTTTACCGCTGTCAGTTTTCCAAGTGTCACCTGGCTTGTGTGCTGGTATTACTTTGGCATGTTGCTTTGAACTGTGTGTTGGTGTATTTTTGTATGCAGAAATAGCAGCTGCTAATCCACCTTGTGGTTGTATAGTTACTGCTTCTTCTGTTTCTTTCTTATGTGATTGGTATCCCTTCTTCTTCATCCAATGTGCGAGTGCCCAAGGATTGTCAATTTCTTTATGCTTCTTCATAGCGAGAACAGTCTTTTCCCAACCTTCTGGAGCTGCTTCGTTGACCGTTTCCTTCATAGCTTCTAAGTCCTTGTCAACTGGCATATCAGTCTTTTCTTCGTCACCATATTCGTGATAACTGGTATTTGCTTGGTCAAGGTTGTTTTCAGCCACTGCGATGTGGTCTTGAATCCATGCTGGAATGTCTTTTTCTTCCATTCCAATCTTACCCTTCAATTCAGTTGCATGTCTGATAATAGAGTCGAGGGTTTTGGATGCCATTGATACTTCGTGGTCTTCGTTTTCATTCTTCATTGCCTTACCAATAGCATCACGACGAGCTTGTAAATACTTGTCTGATGAGTCTTTATCTCCGTCATTATCTATGTCACCATCTTCTTTACCTACTGGGTCAAGCTTTTCATCAGCCTTCTTACCAGCACGGAGTTTTGCTAAGTCATCACCTTCAATCTTTCCGTCCTTATCTACGTCAAGTTGCTTTTGCTTAGCGGTTAATTCTTCGTATTGAGCCAAGAGTTCATCAACTTTCTTTTCTTGGTCTGGAGTCATTTGCATTTCCTTAAGTTTCTTAAGTTTCATTGCAACTTGTGACTTTTTATCAACAGCTACAGTTGGAGCTGGTGTTGGTTCTTCGTGTGATTCTTCTTTTAGTCGTACTATGGATGGTAATTCTACTAATCCCATTAATCTAATCATATCATTCTCCAACTGCGGTGTAGAAAAATCTGTTTCTTTATTACTTTTTTGTGCTGACTGATATTGTTTATATAATCTTCGTTTTGCCATCATATATTTGTCGTTTTTATCGACTTTACCATCATTATTCACATCCGCATCTTCTGACCCAGGCGGGTCGTGTCTTTTATGGGGATGATGATACTGTTCAAAGTTAAAAAATTGTGTATATTTCATTATTTTTTGTCTTTTTTACTACCACTTTGTCTGAATGCTGCGGCAGAAGCGGATGCCCAAAGATAATCTTTCCATTCGTCACCATACTTTTTACGGAACTTACTAACTTTCTTTTCATCCCGCATCATAGCTTGACCAATCTTTTTACGAAGTTCAACTTGGGACCTGGTCATTTTACGAGCGCCTTTACGATTGTATGGTTGTGGAACAGACTTTTCGTCAAGACATCCCTCTCCTTCACATATTTCTTCGTGAACTTGACTTGGGTTTAGGTGAGCGTCTTCGGTTTCTGATTCTGCTGGCTTCAACCACCATTGATACGCTTGTTCACTTAAAACAGATTTGAGTTCTTCACGAATCATTTGTCTAAGTTCTTCTTTCTTCATATTCTGTCCCAAAAATGGTATATAATGATACTAATATATAAGTATAATGTATTTACAGTAACCACCGTAAATTTTCCTTTTCCTGACCTATTTGCATCTCATACGGATTGTGATTTAAATTCTTATTTGTGTATACCATACTACCCATTTGATATTTGGTGTTATCTAACGCTAATTTGGTCAATTCTATGCCTTCTTGGCGTAATCTGAGGGCTGTGTCTCGTACCCAAAGTCCTATACAAAGAGCAAGAACCAAGTCATCGTTATATCCGCCAAGCGCTTCTGGTCTACCATTCTTCCAGATAAATGTCTCCAATTCCGCAATCATCCGACTTGACCGAATAGTAAACGAATTATCCAACATATATTCTTTTAATCTAGCGATAATCAGTGGTCTGGTTCGTTGAGAAATCATAAATCCAGGCACCAATGATGTCATCTTATCTTCTTTTAAATACTTTCTATTTAACTGGTGTTCTACATCCACATATTGTAAGTCTCTAGACATATAGAAGAGATTGCGGTATCCACGATCAATAATCTGTTGGATGGCGTTCCATCCGATACTACTATTATCGGGGATGAGAAGGGCGTCATTATATTGGGTTGCGATGGACACTAACATATTTCCAAACTGTTTAGTTTCGACCTTTCCCTTATATTCTGCAACTTGGGTAGATGTTTCTACATCAATTACATGGAAAGTGGAATAGTCTTCACCATCTCCACGGGATACGTCAGCGGAAACAATATATGTCTTTGATGGGCTGGGGTATTCCCATACCCAAAGATTACCATCAAATCCTTCTTTCGATATAGGTTCTTGGACAAATGACGATTTATAAAACTCTATAATTTCTGCGGGGATAACCGTATTACCAGAAAAGATGAATGATGCATCATGTTCTTGAATTGCCTGTAATTCTCCCATCAATTCCGTTTGACGGTCACGCCATGCTTGGTCGCGTTCTGGGTGTACTTTCCAATCTAATAATATAGGATTAAAATTATTAGTTTTTGTTTCTGCTTGCTGCCACATCTTGTGAAAAAAATTACCGACGCCATTCGGGGTAGACAACAGAATTGCCTTTCCACCAGTTGACAGTGTACTGGATGCTGCGGTCCAGATTATATCAGCCGCATCAATAAACGCGGCTTCGTCGAGGATGAGAAGTGACAGTGCTTCAGAACGGCCGGCATCTGGACTGGATGCTACTGCCTTAATCTGAGAACCGTTTGCAAATTGTAATGATAGTTTGTTATTTGTAACAATTGAACCCCGTAACCATACAGGTAAATTATCATGCATAAACTTTACTTTGGTCACCAAGTTCTTTGCAGTTTCTTGTTTGGTTGCGATAACAAGAATATTCTTATCTTTATGAAACAACATTAACCACAATGCGTATCCTGCTACTAATGTGGAAATACCAATCTGACGACCTTTGAGAACAATATTATAATCGTGATTTTCAAAATCTTTTAATGCATCTTTTTGGTAGTGGTATAAATCAAACAACACCCGACCACGAATCGGGTGTTGGATATACGAATACCTTGATAAGAAATATGATGGGTCTATCGCACACTTCTTAAATTCTTCTTTAATTTTGTCACGTAACTGTTGTGCTGTTGCGTTCATAAAACCTCTACTTGATTACAAGAATGCTCGCTCCAAGACCCATTGCTAATCCAACTGCGAATGATGCCTTTCGACTCGGTAACTTAATACCGAACATACGGTTAGGATTCTTTGGGGCAGGTGGAATGAGATTGATAACTGCTTGGAGACTGTCCCCACGCATCATTGCCATACGCAAAGCATTGTCCTTACTTGATAATGCACTTTCAAGTTCGGTGACTTGGGTACCTTGTGCGTCAATCGTTTTCTTTTGTTTTGCGATAATAGAATCTTTCAATGGTAGGATTTGACGAGCCAATTCTAATGTGTCAAGAAGTGTTTCTTGCATAACAGTTGCTCGCTCTTCCATGCTTAATGTTTCATTCTTCAATGAATTGACTTGACGACCAAGTACTTGTGCTCGACTGACTGCCGCTCTAGCTTCATTATCGGCAATAACAATTTCTTGTGACAAACTGTCAGCAAGTTCTGTAGCTTGTTCAGCCTTTGCTTGAAATACCTTGTATTCAGCAATATACTTGTCCATCTCATCTTCGGTCTTATTGACCTTGAACATCATTACTAATGCTAAGACACCGGCCGCTACTAATGCAATTTTAGCGAGTGGTAGTACAGCGGTGATAGTCTCAGCTATTAGTTTCGTCCGTTCCAGTAACGACTTCGTTTTCCGTTTCATTATCTTCTCCAGTTCCGTACTTTTCTATGGTTTCTGCTAAATTCTTTGTTATCAATTCAATTTCGTCCGTTAAATCTTTTCTTACAGTGTCTAAATCAACATCCCATTTTTCAAACATCAATACAGTTTTTTCAGTTTCGTTCATTAACAAATATTCTGGTTTACTTAGGTTAGTGAGGTAATGTTGCAACTCTTGAAGTCTATCTTTTGCAGCGGATATATAGTTACGCAACATTATCTTTTGTTCGAAGTCTTTCCACTTACCCTGACGACGAAGTTCTGTTTCAAATTTTACATTACAATCAAAGCAATGACCTCGGATGCGCCAGAACTTGATATCAAACCGATGATTCATTGGCTTACTGCACTTTGGACACCAATGTGGTGTTTTGGCATCGTCTAACTTAGTAACAGTTTGACGAATACCATTTTTAATAGTCCACTTTTTACCATTGATATCTTCCCACACATCACCTTCTTTACGAGTGGGTTCTGCTTCACCTCGCCAACCAAATACCAATCGTTGGTCATCACTCTTCAATTTTTCTGCTACTTTACGACGAACATCATTTAGTGCATCTTGATTTTTAAACATATAACCTCACTTGGTTGCAAATACTTTAGCTTTTTCTTCCGACCCAAAATATCTTACTTGATTTTGCTTATTTTTTCCACCAAAGTTACCACCGGCAGTTTGCCAAGTTTGGCCTGGCTTATAAAAATCTGGGTCAGTTGATTGTTGTCCCACTGGTGTTTTCTTTTGCTGTGGTGCTTTTGGTTCTTGTACTTTCTTTTTATCTTTTTCTGGCTCTGCGAATTGTTTGGTAATCTTCAATTCTTCTTCCGATTTAGTGGTTGTTTTGACTATTTTATTAAAAATGTCTTGGTCGAACTTACCATACACCTTCGCAAAGATTTCTTGCTTGACTTCATCAGTAATGTTTGGATTACCAAATATTGCACGAAGTTGGGTTCCACTGATGTTCTTTCCATCAATGTCAACCTTCAGTTCTGGTGCGACCATAAAGTATCCTTGTTCAGCGAATCCTTTCTTTGAACTTTTTGCGTCATATGGTTTGAAATACTTACCACCTAGTCGTTTCGCATCCTTCTGACTAACCGCAGTGACATAAACGGTTTCTGGTGGAAGTTTTTCAAGAATTTCTTTTGGTGCATATGGATTCTTAACCTGAACCACCATATCTTCTGGGATATTAAACATCTGAGTCATAATCTCTTTCTTGTCATTGAATCTAAACGGAGACTTTCCAGCTTCTGTCTTGTCGCTTGATGCAATATATACATTTTCCTTACCAAACTTGTCTACCATCGACTTATAGATACTATAGTGACCAGCGTGGAATGGTTGGAATCTACCAGTAAATACTGCGACAGTGCGTTGCTTACCTTCCGCTGGTTTTGTTGTTGGTTCTTCTTTTGGAGTTTCTTCTGGTTCATCTACTAGCTGTGCTTTACCCTTGTCGAACTTCAATGTACCCAAGATTTGATTGACCGGTGCGAATGTCCCAGTAAACTTGTATGGCTTACCCTTATACATAAAGACCATACCTTCGGTCGGAACAATCTTATCCATTCCGATATCTTGTAAGCGTTCTAATTGAATTTGTAACGCAGCTAATTTGTTTGCATCGCCCGTTTGTTGGATTTGTTTAATCGTATCTAATACTTCTGCCTTTAACTTCTTGGCAAGTTCTGGATTATTTGCTGATAAGAAGTCTGTAACTCGACGAAGTGATAACGCGCCAACTTGTAAAAATATACTTTCTAGGGGACGAACAGCTTCCCGTTGCATACTTTTTAATTCACTTCCTTCAAATTGACGGAACCACTTTTTCTTTTCTGCGTCTTCGATGTCAGAAACTTTAAATTTCTTATCACCTAATGACCATCGACGAATCATACCATCAAATTCTTCTTTAGTAAATTCCAAACCAGTTTCTTGGGAAATTTGAATAAGTTTATCTTCCCACCACTTTGTCTTATAATCTTCAATAGTAGATTTATCGTCTAATTCATATTCTTTCTGTAATTGGGAAATTCGTGCACCGATTTTCTTCAATGCATTTTTATTTTCTACTGTCTGTGCATCGCTGAAACTTATTGTCTTTGGACCAGAAATACCAAATGTCTTTTGCTTTTGTGCATTCACTTTGGTAAGTTGGTCAGACAATTCACGACCATCTTCGACTGACCGCTTAATTTCATTACCTTCATTGTCATATTCAACCGTACCGTGAAACACTAATACCGACTTGTCGTATGGAATAACATTCTTAGTATCTGGGAATACTATTTCAACATTCATAAATTTTGAACCATCAGCGAACATCTTATTTCGTTCATCTTCTGGAAGTGCATCAATTGCACTTTGTAAATCATCTGCAGCCCCAGTAAATGCCTTTTCGATATCCCCACGACCGGCGAACATATTACGGATACCCGCTACGTCAAGTGCATTTTGTCCTTTGTTCTTGACTTGTCCCTTGTTACGGGCGAAGAATACTTGACCTTCTTTAACGGTAAACATAATGTTTTGACCATCAAGCTTTTCGGTTACTGGTTCTTCTGCTCCCAAGTCTCCAACAAGTCCACGAGTGACCATATCCTTGACATCGGCAAATGATAACGAGTCGTCTTCGTATGGATGTGCCATATGTCCAGCCGCACCACCTTCGTATATAAGAGTCCAACTGCCGTTTGGTACAAACCCTTCGGCTAATTCAGACAAATACACATATTCTATATTTTCGTTCTTCTTATCTCGTCCGTGGTCTTTTTTCGCTAACTTCCAGTTACCATTTTGTGCACCATTTGGATGATGTACATCGTGGTTCTTCATCTTAGCTTTTCCGTGCTTTTCAACTGCTTTACGACGGTCGCGGTTACGAGCTACACGATCATCTTGTGTTTTCTTTAAATACTTTCGTACCTTTTCTGGATGACGCTTGTTGAATCTACGCATCCGTTCAGTGCTAGACATCGCTTCATCTTTTAGTTGATAGTCATCATCCGGTCCACTAGACATTGGATATGTAAATCGTGACCCAGCAATGCCCTTTCGTTCTGCTACACCCCCAGCATCACCGCCCGCTTCTCCACCGCCGACATCAGCCCCACTATCACCACTATCGGTACCCGTGTCTGGTGTGGTTGGTTCTGGTTGAACATATCGATTCCATACTGGGGCATAGTGAATACCCCAAATGTGAGCTTGTTTACACTTTTTACGAATCTTATTTCCAGAATCAGTAGGATAGATGGTACACTTCTTTCTTTTCTTTTCGTCTAATACTTCTAACTTCTTATTAAATACATCAATAATATTTTGTGTAGCTTTAGTTGCTTCAAACAAAATATCGACATCTTGAATTTTGTGCTTTTCGATATAACTTAACGCTCCAACTTGGAGTCTATGTCCAGTTGGAAACTGTAATAAGAAACTAAGTTGTTCTTTAGTTAATTGCTTCATGGTAATGTACCCAAATCAATATTCGATCCTGTGAAGAATGTAGGTATCGATTCTATAGCTATGTCTGTTGAATTGCTATTGATATCGAAGAATTCAATTTTATGTTGTAACAATTCATTAAAATATTCAGTGTTCGGTACCAAAATCTGTGCTTCATCTGGTGCGAATAATCTATCCGATGCTGGTTTTAATGATATTTCAGAAAAGTACCAAAACCCGTTACTTACAGCAAATCGGATACCCACTTTTCCAGCGGTAGCTAATTGTGGTGTAAAGTTAAGTTCTTGGTCTTGATACCAATATGTTTCTGCTCCAGCAGGTAGTGTTAATGTACCAATCTTTTGTCCTAAAGGATTGTTATCAATAACTTTAGTTCCTTCTACCCCTACGATATAAATATCAACCTTTGACTCTATACCAGTTAAATTTACCGCACCAACTGTTTTTTTATAGAATGCATCAAACTGAAGTGTGTATTCTGTTGTTGGGAATAGTTGTACCGATTTTTTATTTCCTATAAAGTATCCACTCGCCGATAGATATCCAGCATAGTTTGTATTATTAAATGTTGGTATTTCTGAACGGATTGACCGTAATAATACATTATCAGTAATAGACATCGTAATTGGCGGATTTACACTTGTAACAGTTGGGTTATAATAAGCAGCAGACCCAGATATCGTATATATCGCATTTGAACTAGTTTCTAATCTATCAGAATACCAATTTGATGCTGTGGGTACTACATAAAAATTGCCAATAGGTAAATTACCACGAATAGAACTGGTTACTAATAACTCAGATGTAGTTATTGGTACTTCTGCTACCAATTTATAATCAGATAAATTAGTAGAAACTTTACTATATACTTTAAATTTAAATATTTCACCACTTACTGTATTCAAGTTTACTAAACGAAGGTTTGCATACGATACAGGAATATGATTATCTTTTATACTTGATGTATTATATACCAACTGGGCCGTGGTTTTTATTGCAGATGATGACCCAAATAATGATGTAGTATAACTACCACTTCGTAAGTAAATTTTGTCTACGATTCGACCATCTGTTGTTTTAATTAATTCACCAGTACTAAATGCAGTTGTGGTGTTTAATATGTCTGTTATTGGTAAATACAAACTTGCACTTACCTGGTCTATAATCATAGAACCTGTTATATATCCACCTACATAATCTTCGGAAAATACTGTTGGCGATTCTGCTTTAATTGTATATCCAATTTGAAACCCAGAATATAATGTAGGAGTCAAACTTGCTGTAAACGGTGTACTTGCTGTTGTATACGAAGAAGTTAATACACTATACAATCTATTTTCTTCAGAAAGCACCGTTGGCGTATCTCTTAATATAAGTGGAGAGGAATTTCTTAAGTTTCTCTCTACTAGTATTTGTTTAGTCCAGCGAACATTATATGAATTTTGCCAATCTGGTGGTACTGGTTGACCATTTGGTAATGCTGTAGCTTGCCCCAATATAATGATAGTAGCAAACCCAACAGCTGTGTTTTCTGTAACTTCGACGGAAACTAATCTAGAATTTCCTTGTACATATTTTTGTATTGGGTTTTGGAAAATAGGTATTCCATCTGCATCTAGTATTTCTATTTGAATATTAGACGCAGATTTTAATGCGGATGACCCTGCCAACAAAAACGAATTTCTACCACCAGTAAAAGATGGTGGTAGATTCGTTACTTGAAAATATGTAGAAGACGCAGATGTATCTTCAATTAATACATCATATTGTGCTAAGTTTTTTAATTGTATAGTCTTTTTTGTCTTTGCCATACAGTCTCGTTTAGAGTCCTAACTCAATATAAATAGTTGAGTTAGACATTAATATACGAGAATCCGTCCTCTCGCTTGATTTCAATTACCTTGTCCACCATATCTCGTGCGACATCTAAGTGACTGATAATTACCAAGAAATCAAATTGACCCTTTAAGATACTGAACATCGTATGCATAGCCGTCAGGTTTTCTGCATCCAAGGTACCCAACCCTTCGTCAATAATCATAAAGTTCGACTTTGGAAGGTTCGAGGCGTTCAACAATGCCACCCGAATAGCGAGACTACTGATGAATCGTTCCATTCCAGACGAGTTTTCCAACGGCCAGATGCGTTCGTGGTCGTAGTTCAGCTTCCCGAGAATGTTCTTCCCGTCCACTTCAAGAGAAATCGTGAACTCCGCAATCTGTGTTAAAATATTATTTATTTCGGATTCGATTGCTGGAATTGCCCGTGACATCAATTCGTATGGTACCCCATCACGACCCACGGCTTCCATATAATACTTGTAAGCCTCATAGGTATCTTCCAGTTCTTCAGCTTCCTTGATTTGATTGAGGATATCAGCCTTGGTCGCTTCGAGTACCTTAATTTCTCCGTGCAATTCACGAAGTTGCTTCTCCAACTTGTCCATTGCCTTCTTATTTACATTGATGTCATATTCCACATGGCTGATGTGCATATCAATTTCTTTGTTATGCTTGATATTGTCCTCGTTTGTCTTGAACAATTCGATATCTTTTTCCGTCTGTTCCCGCTGACGGTCACACTTTTCAATACTAGTAATCAACTTCTGAATTTCCAGTTCAACCGTACCTGCCTTCTTTTGGAACTGTTGGACTTCGTTTTGTAACTTTTCATAATGTGCACAAAGATTGACCTTATCAACCAACGGTTCCATCTGTTGTTTGATTTCGTTTACTGCATCTTCTTGTTTAGTCTGAAGTTCATATAAGTCAATCAATTCGTGAGTAACTGATTCCATATCCTCAATAATTGACTTATTGTTTTCTACGCAGACATTACAATCTGGATTATACTTGTAACTTTCCAGTTTGGTCTTGAACTTTTCCTTCTCCGTTACCTTTGATGTAGTCAGCTTTAATGCACTACTACCCTTGTTCAATAAAGTAGAAAGTTTATTATATTCTTCTACAGACTGACGAAGCTCTGGAATGTTTGCTTCCAGTATTGCTTGGGTCCGTTCTTTAATACTACTATTAATAGCCTCCAGTCGCTTTTCCGCATCTATCTTATCCTCAGAATATTCTAAGATTTGGTCAACGGATTTAGATAAAGTAGAAATCAGTACATCCATATCTAATGTAATGTTTGGTACTGGACGCTTCTGATTTTGCCATCCCTTTAACTTCTCATCCAACATATCTCGTTCTTCTTTGAGGTCGGTAATCATAGTTTCGACCTTCTCATGCTTGACCTTATTATCTTCCAACTTCGTTTGAGTATCCGCTATAACTTGGTCAAAATCAACCTTCTTGAACTTCTTTAACGCACCAGAGATTTCCTTACTCTCTTCATTTGCGGTATCGAATAACTTGTCAAAGATATTCAATCCCATAAACTGAATAAGTAAGTCCTTCCGCTCAGAGTGAGACTTGTCAATAAACAATGCGTTTGCGGTCTGACTACTCAGTGCGGTCAATACGAAATCTTCATAACTACCCACATAGTTACGGATATTGGCATTAGTATCTCGTCGGTCTTCACCGTTCAATGATGTATGCGTACCATCTTCGTTCTCCTTCCAGAATGATACATCTACCTTAACATCGCCAGTCTTTTTCCG
>Ga0315902_10003259_pt1 | contig 24439 bp, 22 predicted proteins | sample LakEriMetagenome_9_FD_203523 | JGI IMG/M metagenome (GOLD analysis project Ga0315902, IMG submission 203523) | Freshwater fungal communities from buoy surface, Lake Erie, Ohio, United States - Buoy 12 MA117 | ecosystem: Environmental > Aquatic > Freshwater > Lake > Lake biofilm | place: USA... | reverse complement strand
TCAAAAGGTGGGTGGCACCAATTGGAATGCTCTGCCATTGGAATGCTGCTATTGCTTGCAGCCTATGGCATGGCAGTCTCGGCTGTGCATGCCCCCATGCGAGCTCTCCTGCTACGAGGAAAACTCAGATCGGTGGGTGGCACCAATTCAAAAGGTGGGTGGCACCAATTGGAATGCTGACATTGCTTGCAGCCTATGGCATGGCAGTCTCGGCTGTGCATGCTCCCATGCGAGCTCTCCTGCTACGAGGAAAACTCAAATCGGTGGGTGGCACCAATTCAAAAGGTGGGTGGCACCAATTGGAATGCTATTCAAAAGGTGGGTGGCACCAATTGGAATGCTGGCAATTGGAATGCTGGCAATTGGAATGCTTGAAAAGGACCAGCCTGGATCCGGAAAGAAAGTTCTTAGGCTACCGAGAACTTTCCTTCCGGAATCATCCAACCTGTGCCGATCACTCACGGCGATTCGGACATCGCCTGCTCGATTCGCCGCAGCGAGGCCTCGGCCCCCAACAGTTCCATCGCCTCGAACAGCCCCACACCGGAGCTCTTTCCTGTGACCGCCAATCGCAAGGCATGAACCAGTTGCCCGAACTTGGCTCCCTGCTGTTCCAACCACTGTTTTGTGTTTGCTTCCAAAGGTCCGGCCTTCCAGCTACCGGCCTGATCGCTGAGGAAACGGTGGTAGTCGGCAAGCAGTTTTTGTGCGGCAGGGTCGTTGCGATATCGCTTCTCCCAGGCCTCCTTTTCGATGAAAAGTCGGTTTTCGGTCTGGAAAAATTCCTCTAGCTGCAGAATATCGCCTCCCATTTTGATCCGGTCTCCCGCCACCTCCAGCAGTCGATCGACTTTGGCGATCTGGCTGGGGCTGGCTGATGCCAAGGGGGGCATCCAGCCAAGATGGCTGAGGTAACCCCACACCAACTCCCTTCTCCGCTCCACCGAAATCCGCTGCATCCATCGCGACTGGAAAGCCACTAGCTTCTGGCAATCGAAACTTGCGGGAGACTTCTGGACCCGCTCCAGCGAAAAAGCCTCGGTCGCTTCGTCCATGGTGAACGACTCCGTCGAATCATCCAGCGACCACCCCAACAGCAGCAGATAGTTGAGGATGGCTTCCGGAAGAAACCCGATCGCGCGGTAGAAATCCACGACCACTGGATTGAAAGTTGCCGGCGAAATCTTCCATCCCATCTTCTGAGCGATCTGCTCCCCGTGCTGATAGAGGGACGCAAAATCCTTCTGCTTGAGGTACTTGTCCAGCTTCCTCTTGCTCATCTTGGCACTCCCCCCTGGCTCGGCCACGTAAGGGAGGTGGGCGTAGACGGGAAGGGGATATCCCAACGACTGCGCGATGAAAATCTGACGTGGTGTGTTTGGCAAATGCTCTACGGCACGCACCACATGGGTAATTCGGAAGTCGTGGTCATCGACAACGCTGGCCAGATGGTACAGACATGTTCCATCGGCACGCTGGACGACGTGGTCCTGTTCCTGAGCCCAATCGAATGCCACATCCCCACGAACCACATCATGAAACGTGCACTGGCCTTCGCGGGGCATCTTCAGTCGGACTGCCGCAATTCGCCCCTCCGCCTCCAACTGTCTTGCATGCGACTCATCTCTGGCCATCCATTTTCGATCGTAGAGAAAAGGTTTCCCTTCTTTCTCTGCCGCCTCCCGCTGCTCCTGCAACTCCTCGGGTCGCGCGTAGTCGCGATAGGCATGCCCCGTTTCCAGCAGCCGTTTCACTTCCGCCTGATACCTTTCCATCCGCTGAGACTGGTAGTAGGGCGCGTGAGGTCCACCCACGTCCGGACCCTCATCCCAGTTCAGCCCCAGCCATCGGAATCCCTCAAGAATCGGCTGCAAAGCTTCCTGGACATTGCGCTGCTGGTCGGTATCATCGATGCGCAACAGGAATGCGCCATCAGCCTTTCTGGCGAGCAGATAATTGAACAGCGCCGTGCGGACTCCACCAATGTGCAAATAGCCCGTGGGACTGGGGGCAAAACGCGTCCGGATCGTCATCGGCTCTCCTTGTAGTAATGGCTGGAGCAGATCCGCTGATCAGATCCGCGCAATCCAGTAAACCGTTTCCTCGCCAGGACGCAAGCCATCTAAACCAAGTCGTCGAATCGCTCCAGATTGGGAACCGTCGACGATACAGGGCAGCAAGCCACGCCAACGCATGAAGGAATCGTCCAATGCCACCTGCCCCGACCCCTTGGACCGTGACGGATCTGGAGTCGCTTCCAGCGGTCCCTTGCCCCTGCGGATTGGCTCGCCGCGGCCTCCAGGAATGCACCGCTTTCCCTGGTACCATCCATCGCACCACGATCACCCGGCAAGCCCAGAAGCACTGGCACCGAACGATGACCGAGACCTACTACATCCTTGAATGCAGCAGCGATGCCGCACTGGAATTAGACGACCAGCTTCTTCCGATCCGCCCCGGAATGTGCATCGTCATTCCTCCGGGAGTCACCCATCGCGCCATCGGCCAGATGGAGATTCTAAACATCGTGCTGCCGAAGTTCGATCCCGATGACGAGTTTCTGGTTGATGCTTCCTCTGGCAGTTAAAGTGGCCAAGGGAAGCTCCACGGATGGTGTTGGTTAGGTGACGTCGGCGATGATACTTTTCCCCAGCAGCCCGACAACGAATCGGAGACAGCCTGGTTAGCGTCGGGAAGTGATCGCCAAACCAAGGCGCGTGCCTGGGTTGGGCGGTCGCTCGGAATTTTGCTATAGCCTTATCGAAGTCGAGCAGTTCGAGGATGGCTGTTTCCAGCTTCCTCTTAGCGGGCACCGGCTGGGGGTGGTATGTACTGATAGGAGCCACCGTTTTCCTCGGCGATCTTCTTCAGCGATGCTTCGTATTGACGAGTGTAGAAGCCCAGCGTGTGAATCGGGACTCGGACCTGCTCCCCAAGCAGCAGATCGACCACGCGATTGCTTCGGCGCAGGTGAGCCGCCACATCGACTTTGGTCTCCCCATCAAACAGCAAAAAGATCGCATCGGGCGACAACTCAATCGCACGGTCGAGCGCATCGTTGGGGGGCCGCCCGCCCCGAATCGGAACCCGCTGCACCCATCTTGCCGTCCGATCGAGATTCTCCGGTGTCGGATAAACGGGAAGCGACTCCGGGACATCCCCCGTCAATGCCATCGCCTCGACCTCCTCACTGAAAAAGAAGATGTAGTAGCGCTGGTTGCTCTTCAGCTGTCGAATGCTCCTCATCAACTCCGTCTTGGCCGCTTCAAAGGCTCCCATCCGACGCATGCTCCCCGAGCTGTCGACGACGAAGCAGAAGGTATTGCCTTCCGCACTGGATCCAAAGAACTGAGCTCCCGAAAGTCGCTTGGCCAGCCCAGTGGTCGCCCCTCCACCCAACTGCCGACTACTGGCAGCGATCGCCGGAACTCCTTCTCCCGCCAGCTCCGAACTCCATCCTGGCACCGAAGACAACTCGGGCGCCACCGCCAATTCCGACGAAACCGCCTCTACGGGTTCCGCATCCACCTGCAGTTCATCAACCTCCATGGGCACGGGCGCATCGAACGCAAAAGGTTCTTCGTGACCGGGTGATGCGGTCAAGCCAACACTGGGTGGCTCTGCCAACCGATAGGTCACCAGGGCCAGGATCGGCACCAGGACAGCATGCAATCCCAAGCTTAGCCACCAGCCTGGCAGCCCTCTGGGTCGCGTCACTTGGTCTCGATCTTCCTCGACCTCCCTCCAGGCCCTGGGGATTCGCCTAGTCTGTGCGGGGCCTGTGGGTGCCGTCGAGCTGCTTGCAGGAAGTCGGTTGCCTTTGAGGGGCTGTGCCGATACCGATCGATTCGCACCGCCGATCGATTCCCCTGCTGGCACGACCGGCCTGGAGGGCTCTTTCTTCCTGCCGAACGCCGGAGTGGCATCCTTCCGCAAACCGCCTCGATGATCGGCATCGATCGATCGAGAAGGCATTGACTTCGATTCGGCGGTAGAGGGCTGGGAAGGGGAAAAGGGAGCTGCGGGTTGTCTCTGCTTGGATCGGGGTACCAAAGACCGGCGTTCCGCTGCCAGGATCATCATCTGCCACGGGTTCTCTTGAACTGGCGATCCAGATGGCTGGGACGAGCGTTGGTAGCGGGAATCGGTGTGTGTCCGAGGGAGCGTCTCCGCATCGGCTCTTGGTGGATCGCGAGGCTCGCATCGCTCGAGACTCGGCATCGACGCATCCTTTCGTCGCGACGGCTCTTCGCCACCCTGAGCATCCATCGTCATCCGGTGCCGCGCCAACCATCGCTCCAACTCGCCGCGATCCCCTCCCTTGGCTCGCTCCAGTATCGCCTCCAGTTCGATCGCCTCCGCTTCGTACCTTGCCGCTTCATGGCGCAGTCGCAGAGCGCGCAGAGCCAAGCTGGCCTCCTGGAGCAGTTCGGTTCTGGTGTCGATTTGTTCTTTGCGATCCATCGATCCGCCCGAGCCCTCTCTGGAAACCAAAAACCGCCGCCCCCCGTATCATACGACATCTACAGCAGAGTCGAGAATAGGCAGAGCGGCCGGAGGGCGTGTTGGGAGTGGCGGCGAGAATACTGCGGGTGGACAGTTTGTTCAGAAAGACCATTGCGGCGGACACCAGGTCCCGATTCCCGCATCAATGCCCTCCATGGTACTCGCACAGGACGGCTAGGTTCGAACAGATCTCGGCAGGCAAATCGAGGCTCACCTGAAAGATCGCCTCCAGCAGTTCCGCTGGCCAGTCTGCCATCTGCCGGTTGGAAACCAGCTTGACCATGTACCCACCACTCTTGATCACTCGAAATCCACCGGCGCGGACATCCGATTCCAGCTCTCCAATGTTGTAGACACGACGATGGCCCAACTGGAGATCCTGACCATGAAGTTCGTTGCGTTGCTTGAGAAGTCCCATCTGGACTCCGATGCGACGGTGGAGCGAATCGGCGTTGGGTACGGTCAGCAACCCTACCGCTCCAGGCCTCAAACTTTTTCCGATCTGCCGCAGCACAGCGACCGGATCATCCACATGCTCGAGGACATGATTGCCCAGCAACACATCAAAGGGCTCCTGCGCATGAAAGTCTTCGAAAAGCGAATGCACTACCTGGTATCCATCCGCCGGATCATACGCTTCATCGATCACCTCCTGGCTTCCTTCGACTACCAGCAGGCACTCAAACAGGTCGGCCACCCCCTGGGCAACGTAGCCATCCCCGAGCCCCAATTGTAGCGCTCGGCCTTTGGGCAGGTTCAGCTGACGCATCAAGTCGACAAGATTTCGGCTGTTGATGTCTCGATTGACTCGCCCGGCTTCCGTGCGATAGATCTCGGCAGTCTCTTTCAACCGCTTGCGTTCCTCTTCAGTTCCCATCGACGGACCTCAATCTCAGAGACCACACCCTGCAACTTCGCCTACGAGACCACCTCGCAGAGCCATTACCCATTTACTTCATTACCCATCTGCGATTTTTCCGATGGCATGACCTGAAGAAAGACATCGCACTATCTTCCGTCCTCAATCGACAGCGCTGGTGCAAGTGGCCAGTTCTGGCCGAACTCCCTGCAAAGGCCGACCAAACTTTTTCTGGTACTGAGAAGAAAGGAACGCCATGATCTTTGGCACCATCTTCCGATAGCCGAACTTCTCGACGCCCAATTGATGACCTCGCGCAGCGATCGCTTCACATTCGGCAGGATGGTCCAGGTAATACCTGATCTTCCTGATGCAATCGTCCGCATCGTGGAAGCAAACGGCTCCTCCCGCCTTTTCCAACCATTCGATATTGGGTGCATACCTGGTCAGCATCAGGCCACCGGTTGCCAGGATCTCCTTAGTCCGCAGGTTGAGATTGACGCCCACTGCGGTGTCGACATAGTCGTTGAGCACGATCAGCGAGGACTGGTAGAGTTTCAGCATCTCCGTTCCACCGATCAATCCTCGGTGACTTGCCATCAGCTCGGGGGACACCCTTTCTTCTACTGGAGCATGCCCCCACCATTGGAACTCCGGGATGACCTCGGCCACTCGCTGCATCAACTCTCGCTTCGTCCGCTGCTCGGGATTGCGCAGCCCGCCGACAAAAACTACTCCACTTCTTGAGATGGGCTCCTCGGAGAGATCTTCCGCCAGTCGCTCATCCACACCGTACTCGATCAGGAAGGAAGGGATACCCTGGCTGAGAGTGAAGTGATGGTATTCGGAGGTAAAGTCGAGCATGGCGTCGCAGCGATGATACATCCAGTCGACCAGGTAGCGAAGATTGCAACCGACCAGTCCCACGATCAGGCATCGATCCTTGTACTTTTCGAACATCCGATTGCCCAGCGTCGTCGGTTCTTGAAGGAACAGCACGTGAGGCTGGAACTTTTCGATGTACTGTTCGATGCGCCATTGCCTGCGACAGGCCTCCAACCTCGCTCGCCGGTTGCCGCTGACCAAAGTCTTGACTGGGATGTCGCGCAGGGCGACCTGAAGAGCCCCCCACGTCGACTTCGACCGGGAGCATTTGAGCAGGTCTCGTTCGACCAGTTCCAGCATTTTCTGGTCGGTGACGATCAGATCACGAGCATCCCATCCGGCTTCGCGCATAGGGAAAGTGAAGCAGTCATAGGTATAGTTGCGGATCGACATCAACCAGCGATAGTACAGGGAGTAATCCATCGATGCGATCTCAGACGCATGGATCGACTGCTGCTCCCTAAGATGTTCCAGTGGGAAGGCATGGCCCAGCTTTAGCAGCCGAGTTGTTTCACCTGATGCCATCAAGCAGACTCCATGGCGTGCTTCCGAAGGAACGACCGCAATCCCCAGTCGATCGCTCCTTCAAACCGATCGCAGCCAACCCTTCGATGATGCAGAATGTAGCGCCTATTCAAACTTAGCTGGCAGCGCCCAGGCGTATCTGGTCGGCCACATACTGAATCGCCTCGGGAGCCATCTCCGGATAGATCGGCAGCGAGAGGATTTCGTGCTGGTGCCGATAGGCGACCGGGAAATCTGCAGGCTGATGATTCAAGTAGGAGTAGGCGGGATAGAACGGGAGTGCCTTGGGGTAATTGAGCACCGTGGAGATGCCGGCGGAAGCCAACTTGCGCTGCAGATTATCCCGGTCGGTCGAACGGATCACGTAAAGATGGTAGACGTGAGTCCTGTCGGTTGCGATCGTGGGAATCTGGATGCCAGGAATCCCGGCTAGCAGAGCATCGTAGTTGGCGGCCACTTCCTGCCGACGTCCGGTCCAGTGCTCCAAATGAGGTAACTTCACCGACAGAATCGCGGCGTGCAGACCATCCATCCTGCTGTTGATTCCCTCCATGACGTGATTCCCTTTGCCGCCATGACGCGCGTAGGTAGCACACCATTCGGCTAGGCGATCATCGTTGGTGATCAAGCAGCCGGCATCGCCCATCGCCCCGAGGTTCTTCCCCGGATAAAAGGAGAAGGTTGCGGCGGTTCCCATCGTGCCAACCAGTCGCCCCTTGTATCGCGCTAAATGAGCCTGGGCGCAGTCCTCGATTACCCAAAGCCCCTTTCTCTTGGCGATCTCGAGAATGGGATCCATGTCTGCAGGCTGGCCATACAGATGCACCGGAATGATCCCAACGGTTCGACTGGTGATCTTCTCTTCGATCTTGGCGGGGTCGATCGTGAATGTATCGGGATCGGTGTCGCAGAATACAACGCGCCCCCCGGCCTGCGTGATTGTCTCTGATGTGGAGATCCAGGAATGAGCAGTGGTGATCACTTCATCCCCTTCCTGGAGCCCAAGGCCTCGCATAGCAATGTAGATCGCATCGGTCCCGTTGGCGCAGGAGACGCAGTGTTTGATCCCCATGGCCGACGCGTAATCAGCTTCGAACTGGTCGACATACTTCCCGCGGATGAAGGCGCTCTCCTGAATCACGGAGGCGATCGCGTGGTCGATCTCCTTCTGAATCGTGAGATACTGTGCGTAAAGATCGACGAATGGAACTTTCATGCTGCAGGACTTCCAGAAGATTGACTGATCCAATTGGCTAACTGTGAAGGTTGATCCAAGAGAAGATCCGGGTTCTCTTTAGCGAGTATAATCGCGTCTCGAATTCCGAAAGCGACAGCCACCTGTCGGAGCCCCAACTTTTTTCCGGCCCTCAGATCGGTCTCGGTGTCTCCGACAAACCATCCCGATTGAGGCACCCCAAAAGTTCGCTCGATAAGATGCACTTTGACGTCGTGTCGGTCCGGTCCAGCCGCATCCCCCGACTCCGAAAGAACCTTTTGGAACCAGTGATCGATCTCTAAGTGCTTCAATTGCGCTTCCAGCTCGCGACGATTGTTTCGAAGGGTAACTAGCACCAACGTCCCGCAATGGGGGGATCGAGCAATCGCATCGCGAACTTCGGGCCAGACACGATCGAAGCGCCAATAGCTTTCCGTCTCGATCAGCGAAGTTCGTCGACGACGATACTCCTTTTCCAGGGAACTGGAGAGCCGACTGTCTTCCAGGATCTTGCTGTCGGCCTGGCGCGATTTCTTGCGCGACCAATAATCTTCCTTCGGCAGAGGATGTCCACCGAAGTCGGTGACAAGATCGCTGTAGATACGATGGAACTTCTCCGACACATCGAGGATTGGACCATCGAGATCGAAGTAGAAATAAGGCGATTTGGTTTCGCTTTCCAAAATCTTATCGACCACAAATACGCTCCCAGGTCCCTAAAAAAAATGGCCACTGCTGATCCGGCGTCCATTGCCCGGTTCTGTCGGATTGGACTGGAGGTCGCCGCCTCCACTACTCGCTTCCCGAGAACATTTCCTCCCAGTAGCGGACCATCAGCACCCCTGGTTGCGTTTGCACTGGAGCCACCTGCTGGCCCAGCAGTCGACGGACAATCATCAGCGGAATATTGGCACCTGCTTGAACCGTCAGCATCAAACCACCAGCCGGAAACCTTGGATTGAGTTCGATGAAACAGGGCTCCCCATCCTCCACGAAGAACTGGATGTTCCCAGGCCCCACCATCTCCGCCCGCTTACAGATCTCGCGTGCCGCCTGCTCGACTCGTTCGTTCCGCTCGGTTTTGCCTCGCACCGATTGCCCGGCCTTTACCTGCAAACGGCTGCGAGGGGAACAGACCAGGCACTGGTGGTCCAAATCGCAAAGCAGATCGACGGTATATTCCTGACCGCGGACCCGTTCCTGATACAAATAGCCAGGAAACTTCTCGGTGTAAAACCTCCAATCCTTCTCCGATTCGATGAAGACCAGTCCATCCGATCCACTCGAAAGATTCCGTTTTCCGATCACCGGACCACCCGGCCAGGATCCACTGGAATCATAGGATTTGGGAGTGCGGATCCCCAGATCGGAGACCATCTGGGACATCCGAGGCTTATCGTTGGCCAGGCGAATGGTTTCGGGAGCCGCCAGCATGGTCCTGACCCCCTGCTGGTTCAACTGACCTGTCATGCGCGAAACGACTTCGATCTCTTTCGAGTAGACAGGAAAGAGAATCTGCGCCTGAAAGCTCTTGCAGGCATCGAGCAGCCCTTGGGGGTAGCCTGGGTCGCTGGCTCGAGGCAACAGGCCGTGTCGATCGGCCATGCGGAGGCCCACTGCGTCAGGATCGCAATCGACCGCCAGGATCTCCACCGGGATCTCGGACTGATTTCTCAATGCCTTGATAAGGCTGACGGCCGAAGCCGTTCCAGCGCTGGTCACCGCCACTCGAACTGCGTCCATCGGATCCGCCTTAGTCGCCTCGACCTGATTCCAGAATGCCTACGACCTTACGTGCATGATCCGGTCCAGCGATGCAAGTCGCTTTTCCTTCGATGCAGTCAAAAAAGTGATCCACTTCGACCTTCAGTGGCTCCTTCCAGGAAAATGCCGGAAAGAGGATGTCCCCAGTGCGGTGGACGAACTGCGGCATCGGGTTGTCATAATCCATCGACTCACCAAGCACGGCCTTGCGGTCGATCCCCTTGTCGTAGATCGCAATTTTTTCGTCCGCTACGTCATCGTAGACCACCATCTTCTTGCTTCCCACGACGGTCAGTTTTCGGACTTTCTGAGGGTCCAGCCAACTGACGTGGATGTGAGCGAGGACTTTATTTGGGTATTCCAGATTCATGAATACCACGTCGTCGATTTTTTCCTGTACGAAGTCCATACCGCTTCTCGTAACTCGCAACGGTTCTGGATCTCCCAGAAGGTATTGAATGATGCTGATGTCATGGGGCGCCAGGTTCCAAAGGGCATCGACATCGCTTCGAATCCGGCCGAGATTCAATCGCTGACTGTAGATGTAACGGATTTCACCCAACACCCCTTTGTCGATGCAATCCTTCAGGTAGCGAACGGCGGAATTGAACAGGAAGGTATGTCCGACCATCGCCAGCTTGCCTACTTTTTTCGACAGTTCGGCGATCTGGTCGATCTCCTGCACCGAAGTCGCCATCGGCTTTTCCACCAAGACGTTCTTGCCGCTTTGGAGCGCTCTGCAGACCAGATCAAAATGGGTAGCCACCGGGGTCGATACCACAACCGCGTCGATCGACTTGTCTGAAATGATCGAATCGGCGTTGTCGGAAACATGAATGGAAGGGTAAAGTCCCCGGACGAAATCCCGCCGCTCCTGCGACAGATCCACCACGGCTGCCACCTCGCATCGGGGGGATGTAGCCAAAACCCGGAGGAGATTCGGTCCCCAATAACCGACTCCAATTTGAGCGACACGTATCATGAGATGATGGTCCCAGCGAAAAGATGACTCTCTGAATTCGATCAACCCCGGCCCGACGCGGTCCCGGGCACCCCCGGGGAATCCTCCGCATCATATCCTTCACCAACCCGCCGATCACTGCGGACGGATCGCCCCCCCCAATGCCTCGGAACGAACCCATGTCGGCTCGATCCGGATCCTTCGAGTCAGCTTGCCCATCCTCGCGCCCGAAACCCGTACTCGAAACGGATGAAGCCCTTGATACCTGGTGATGCAGGTAAGCGTTTTGCAGTCGAGCGCTACAACCACAAAACTGTAGTTACCAGGGTTCATCTCCAGCGGGCCAAGCGGCACTGTCACCTCATGCACCCCCGGTCCAAACTCCATTTCTTTTCCATCGGAATCCATCCACGGAAAACTGATCAACGAGTAACTGGTCTCGTCCGCGATGCAGGGAATCAGATGGCAACGTTCGACTCGGGAATCGAGTTCAAAAACGATTTTCAATCTCCCCTCGGAACCCTGAGTGATCTGCGGGAGCCCTTCGAACTGCTTCATCTCCGGTGCATCGAGGACCAGTTCCCGTACCACCATGCCCCCAGGCCCCGAAAGGCTCGCCTTGTTCTTGACCATCTGGCCATACTGATCGACCGCTTCCCCAATCGATCGGGTATCCATCGCTACCCTGCCATGCTCCATAAGGATCACGCGATTGCAGAAGGAAGCGATCGACTGCATGTTGTGCGAAACCAAGATCACCGCCGCGCGAGCCGCCATCTGGCGGACCCGGTTGAGCGACTTGATGACGAAAGCAACGTCGCCGACAGCCAGCACTTCATCAAGAATCAGTACGTCCGGATCCATCGCGGTCGCTACGGCAAACCCCAAACGCACTGCCATCCCAGAACTGTAGGATTGGACCGGCGAATCGATGAACTCCTCCAACTCCGAGAAGGCGATGATCTCATCGATCCTTTCGTCGATCTCCCGTTTGGTCAAACCCAGCACCGCGCCGTAGACATAGATGTTCTCGCGTCCGGAGAGAATTGGATTGAAGCCTGCTCCAAGAGCAATCAGGGCACCAACCCGACCTCGCACCTGAATCTTTCCGGTATCAGGGACGATCAGGCCGTTGATCATTCGAAGCAATGTGGTTTTGCCCGCGCCGTTATGGCCGATCAAACCCAAGCACTCACCCCGCCGCAACTCGAAAGAAATATCCTTCGATGCCCAGAACTCCCCCTCGCGCAGTCCAATCTCCCCCTGAACTGCCGCTGATCGCCTCCTGGCGCCTGGCAGCAATTCCCCGACCACATCCTGCATTCCATACCAAAGCGATCGCTTGAGACTTCGGCAGAACCGCTTGGACACCCCATCGACGCTCACCAGCAAATCCGCAGAAGCAGTTGCCTCCCCTGCAGTTCCTCCCGCTATCACCTGTCCGATCGATCCTGTCATCCTCCCATCCTTTCGATGATGCGAGGCATGATCACGCGGAAGCAAATCAATCCCAGAATCGCGACTAGGCAACTGAGCAATGTCACGGTCAAGGCAAACAGCCATCCTTCCATCGGTTCACCAGTCAGGGAGGCCCGAGCCGACGTGATCAGGGGAGCGACCGGATTCCAACGGCTTAGCCATCCGGCCCAACCGGACGTCCTGGCGGGATACACCACTGGAGTCAGCAGCATCCAGAACTGCGTCAAAATCGGCAGCGATTTGAGCACGTCTCCATAGAGTCCGCCAATCGGTACAAGGGTCAGTCCAATGGCGAAGCCAAGGAAAATCAAACCGATCGTCCAGATCGGAAGCGTCAGCAGTCCCACACCAGGGACAATCCCCCAGAACAAGAGTATCAACGCGATCAGAACCAACCGGATCAGGAAGTTGAATCCGACGGTATAGAGCCCCGCTACCAGAATCGCTTCGCGCGGGAAATTGATTTTCGACAACATCGACTTGGCCGACATGATCGCCTGGAGTGGTGACTGCAATGCTTCGGCAAACGTCTGCCACAAGAGCGTCCCAATCATCGCGAAGGCGGCATACGACTTCCCGACTCCCTCCACTCGGACGATCCCCTGACTCTGCAGGAAGATGAAAGTCAACGAGGTAAACAGCGGCGGGAGAAAGGCCCACAAATAGCCTAGGTATGTTTGTCGAAACTGAGACTGAATATCCCGTACGAAGATTCGCCAAGCCAACTCGCGGCCGCGATAAAGATCAGCAATCAAACCCGAAAATAGAGTGCTCGGGTGCAGCATCGCAGATTCAGGCGTGTACTCGCGCACCGCAAGATGATCTGCTGCATGTCGATCGTTTGGTTGTTGAAGGTCCATCAATTCCCTGCCGCCAGTTGATCGAGCAATAGCTTAGCTTTTCCGAAGATCGATCAACTCGCCAATGGTCCCAGCCTAAGGACGCTCCACCGCCGGTGGAGCCACCCCGATCCCGATAAAGTCGTAGCGTTTCACCAAGGCACGTCAGCGAAACACCCGCAGAAACATCGGGTTGCCATCATCGCTCGCTTTCCCCTCCGCTGCCCCATCCGGAATCGATCCGGCAGTGCGGCAAGGTCACCCCCAACCCTTCCTGAGGAAAAGCCATAGGACCTCCTCGCGGCCCGGGTTGGAGTATATTTTGGGGTCGAAACACCGTCAAGGAAAAGGCTCTTTCGGCAGGGGTCGTACCGATGTCGTTTTCGACGCACCCCCTCCAAAGAAGCAGTAGAGGAGTCTTTGAAGAGACGCATGGGATGTTGCACCATCCGTCCAAGCGACCGACCTGCCTCCGCCTCAATCTTTCAGATGCAATCGGTTTCCTGTTTTCTGGATCGACTCTCCTTCAGGCCATGAAGTACACCGTGCAGCAGGCCTAGTAAAATCAAGAAACCCCCCATCAGCGTCCACCAGGAAGGCGGCTGGTAATCGGCATTCCTCCCCCAGGCCAAGAAGACCCAGATCGGCAATAGAATCGGCTCCAGCAATGTCAGCATGGAGGCCAGAGGTCCAGGCACGGTTTTTAGCCCCTTAGCAAAGCACCAGTAGGGTGCTCCCAACTGCAGCATTCCAAAAGCAATCAGATAGGGCCAAGCCTCTCCACTGGGTGAACTGGCCGCCAGGGCGAAGGGGAGGAAGCACAGCGTGGTAGCGGCCAGATTGATCGTGGCCATCCAAGCCGAATCGCAGTCGCGTAAGTGACGCAGGCAGAGGATCACACCGGCATAGAGCATGCCGCTGAGGATCGCCAGGAACGCAGCCAGACCATCGATCCATCCCGATGCATCCCGCAACTCCATCACCAAAATCAAAAGCACCCCGACCGTGCACCAGGCCAGCATGCGGCGATCTCCTCCCCGCAGCGGCTCGCGCAACCACCAACCGCTCAGCAGCGCCACCCACAAGGGCGAAAGATTCTGAAGCCAGATGGCATTCTCCGGCGGCCCCATCACCAAGGCCGATAGATAAGTCCCATTCATCAAAACAAAGCAGGCCGCCATCGGCAGCATGGACCACCGCCAGCAGACCGACCTCACCAGAGGTACAACGAACGCCAGAGCAAACAATGCTCGCCAAAAAGCCAGCACCATGCCGCGCTGAGACGATGGCCACTGGCTCATCACGGGAGCCCGAGCGAACAGCGCGCTGGTGCTCCAGAGCACTGCGGCCAGCACGATCCAGCCGACTCCCCAAGCGGCCAAGTGGCGACGGCCGGTCTGTTCCGTCGCCAGCTCAACATGCTCCAAACCCAACTCACTCGATTCAGCCAAGTCCTTCTACCCCGAATCCCTCGCGGTAGCGGCGACGCAGCAGGGCGTTGGCCTGCTCGTGGTTGCTGATCGACATCGCCTCGGGCCGCCACACCAGTGGGCTTCCTGGGAATCGATTGGCAAGAACCCCCAGCAGCACCGCCTCGGTCAGCGGTCCGGCATAGCCGAAATGCGCGGTCGTCGGAATTCCTCCCAGGCACGCATCGACCCACAGATGGTAATGGTCCCCACCTGGGGCCGGATCGAGCTTGCTGTCGGCAAAGTCTTTGCCGGGAAGCAGGATGGGCATTGCCACGTGCGGCAGCAACATCGCTCCCTTTTCCCCAAGGAAGATCGACCCCTGATCGGGCAGCCCAATCGGCTTGCCATCACCACCCGCAAGCGGCCAATCCTTCGTGTCGGGCATCAGCCCCCCATCGCTCCAGCTGAGCACAAAATCATCGGTCGTGAACGGGGATGCCCCGAAGAGGTACTCGACCTGATTCTTCATCCCGTAGCTCTTGGCCGGCGGTGCCGGACTCCGGGAAACAATCCGTCGAGGTGCCCCTAGCTGGAGGGCCGAGAAAACAGGATCGAGGATGTGGATCGCCATGTCCCCCATCGTGCCGCAGCCGAAGTCGTACCAGCGCCGCCAGCTTCCCTGGTGGTAATGCCCATCGGAAAACTCTCGCCAGGGGGCAGTACCCAACCAAAGATCCCAGTCGAGATGATCCGGAACCTTCGACGGCTGGGGATCAGGTCCCTCATAGCCCCACGTCTTGCCACTCCAGGAATGCACCTGCCGCACCTTCCCGATCACCCCTGACTGAATCCACTGGACACAGCTGCGGTAGGGACTGGCCGAGTGAATCTGAGTCCCCATCTGAGTCACCAGTCCTGGCTGCTGCTGAGCCTTCAGTCGCAAAGCTCGCGACTCGAAGACATCGTGCGTCAGCGGCTTCTGACAATAAACATGCTTCCCGTGCTGCATCGCGGTCATCGCTGCTGGGGCATGCGTGTGATCAGGCGTCGACACCTGAACCGCATCGATCCCCCCCGCCAGCTCATCGAACATCTTTCGGAAATCCCGATACCGCTTCGCCTTCGGGAACTTCTCCCCGGCGGCGTCGAGCTGCTTTTGATCGACATCGCAAAGAGCGACAATGTCGACTTTGGGGTGCGAGCTGATCGAGCCAAGATCGGAGGCCCCCATGCCTCCCACGCCGATCGAAGCCACGCTGAGCCGATCATTCTTGAGCCCTGCTGCCAAGCGCGAGCCAACCCCGGGAACGGTCGCTCCGGCCAGCATCGCACCGGAGCCCGCCGCATGCTGCATCCACTCCCGACGACTCCACCCACCCTGCCCCTTCGACCGATTCATCACGCTCTCCCCTCTTTTTGTACCTTCCCCGCGCCAAGATCGCTTCCCAGCCGACGCAAGCCGGAAATGCTGGCATATCCCTCTTTGGCATCGACTTCTTCCCAGTCTAACCGTTTCCGATGGAACGATTCCATCAAAGGGGTTTGGGCAGAACCAGAAAACCGCTTCGCGTTCGATACAATAAAGCGGATGCTGATGGTCTGGAGAGCAATGGATTTTCTTCGAAGCATCAGAGAGATTGCTTCCTGCGAATATCCATCGCAGCGCGTCTCCAGGGGGTCGGCTGCCTTCGGCATAGGACTCCAAGTCATCATCATTTTGAGGAAGGTCAGGAGACTACGAGGTGTCGAAAGGGAAGCGAGACCACCAGACACCCAAGCCCACCCAACCGCCGACTGGCGGCGCAGGGCCGCACCCCACCGTCGCGCCGGACCACTCTCAACCTCTCATCCCTGGAAACGAACAGACCCTTCCTCTTGCATCTCCCCCAAGCCGACTCGAACCCGGACTAGCCACCCCACCGGCCACCACCGACGCATCGCCGTCCTCCGAAGCTATCGGCGATGTTTCCAACGAACCGCTACCTCGAGCCTTTGGGGATTTCCAGCTTTTGGAGGTTTTGGGGCGCGGAGGCATGGGTGTGGTGTACCTGGCGCGGCAGGCTTCGCTGGAACGGCCCGTTGCCTTGAAGATGATCCGGGATGGCAGCTTGGCTTCCCCCCAGGAACTGGCGCGATTCCAAACCGAAGCCCGCAGCGCCGCTCGTTTGCAACACCCCAACATCGTCAAGATCTACCAGTTGGGTCACCACGGCGGCCATTCCTATTTTTCGATGGACTACATCCCCGGGTCGGACCTGGCGAAAAAAATCGCCATGGGCCCGATGGATCCCTACCAAGCAGCTCAGTACGCCAGGCAAATCGCTGATGCGATCTCCCATGCGCACGAACAAGGGGTGGTCCACCGCGACTTGAAACCTGCCAACGTGCTGGTCAACCAACAGGACCAAGTCGCGGTCACCGACTTCGGGCTAGCCAAGACCTTAGGTACCGAATCGGGAATCACCGAGACTGGAGCGACGCTGGGAACCCCCAGTTACATGTCGCCCGAACAAGCCGGGGGGAAAACTCAGGAACACGCCCAGCCGACCGACATCTATGCGATCGGTGCCATCCTTTTTGCCATGCTAGCGGGTCGCCCCCCGTTCTCCGCACCCTCCCCGATGCAGACCCTGATGCAGGTACTGCATCAGGCGCCACCCCGACTGCGTACCATCGCTCCCTGGACCCCCGTCGACCTGCAGACCATCGTCGAGAAATGCCTCGCCAAACAACCCTCCAAGCGATATCCCTCGGCGCGCGCCCTTGCCGATGAGCTGGATCGATTCCTTCAGCATCAGCCGATCGAGGCAAAGCCGCCGACAGTTTGGCAGCGAGCGATCCAGTGGATGCTGCGGATTCCCATCATCGCGGCGCTCAGCGGCCACCGCAGCAGCGACCCATCACCCGCCCACCGCTGGGCGCAGCGCGGACTGATCGCCATCTTTGCCCTCATCCCCTTCCTCTGGTTCTTCGGAACCAGTTGGTACCGCAACCACAAGCAACAGGTCCTCCCCGAGTCGATCGTGATCGCCGGAGGAGCTCCAGGCGGCATCTACCAAGAAGTCGCTCAGCAGCTTGCCGAGCGATTGATGCAGCACGTTCCATCCCAAGTCGTAGCACTGCCCACCGAAGGATCAGCCGACAATCTCCAACGACTGGTCTCCGGCAACGTCCAACTGGCCCTCCTGCAGTCCTCTTCGATCCAATCCGGAGAGGTGCTGGTTGTCACCCCGCTCTACCAGGAAGCCCTTCACCTGCTGGTGCGATCCGATCTCTCCTGGCAAGGTTTCCCGTCCCTGAAGGGACGTCGACTGGCCGTCGGCCCCACCAACTCTGGTTCGCGACAAGCCGCCCAATGGGTGCTCGACTTCCACGGCATCGACCCGTCGCAACTGGAACTGCTTCCCTGGGACCCTGGCCAACTTCCCGGCGAGCCCCCTGCCGATGCTGCACTCCTGATGATCAAACCCGGCGCCTCCACCATCGCCAGACTCCTGGGAAACCAGAGCTACCGACTGCTGAGCATCCCCGACGCGCTGGAGATCACCGAAGAGCAACCTGCCCTGCGCGTGGTGGAAATCCAACGCTTCGACTATCCCAACAACTCGCAGTTTGACGCCATCACCACCGTTGGCGCTACCGCCTACCTGACCTGCTCCTCCCGAGCCCCCAATCGCCTAGTCCAGGAAACCCTCGAAGCCATCTATGGCGGAATCTCCCGCCTTCCGGGTACCTTGCCGCTGGAAAAGGCGCAGCAGTTTCGCGGCCTGCCTCTACATCCAGCAGCTCGCGCCTTTTTCGACGCAGCACCCCAACCCGAAAACTCAGGAAACTCCCAGGGTTCCAAAGCCCTCTCCAAGTAAGTGCTCGATTATCGGGCAGACATGCCAACAACCGACGCACATCGATCGACCAGTGGGAGCAGGGTTGGCTTCTTTTTCAGTGGGATGCAAAAGAAGCGACGAAGTCTTTCCGTTCTTTTTTAACGACCTAGCCACGGCAATTTGGCGACGGCTACGACCGGCGGGTTGACCACGGAAGCCGCCGCTCGCCGGTTTGGCACGCTTGTTGCTCTCTCGGAACCTACTACAGCGGTTGCCTTGATTGGGCACCGCAACCAGAGCTACCCAAAGTCGTAACCGGTGATGGGGCGGTAAGGTCCGCTCCGCTCCATCGCCGGTCGACTTTTTCTAAGACTTTCTTGGCGCAGGACGATATCTGATCGCCAGTCGATGCGGCTACTTCCGAACGACTCGGCTCCGTGGTGAGCCCGAGGAGTACCCCAATGGCCTGCGTCGAGTGTCCGCCTCACTCGTCCAGGCCGGGGTGCTCCGTGAGCCTCTATTCGGCAGGAAGCATCGCTCTTTAAAGCTGCGAATAGGGGCGTGGAATCAAGTCGGTTTTGTGGATCTTCGATACCGTCCCTTGGTATTTCTCAACACCGCTCAGCTTCTTCCACTCGGGGTGCTCGCGGAACTTGATCCATGCGGCATCCCGTGCGGCACTGTCGTCATAGACGGTCATGTAGGTGAGATTCGGAAGTCGATCTCCCAGGAGCGCCTGACCGAAAAAGACTGGCTGGATGCCGCAATCGAGAAAGATCGGCACTTCCCCGTTGTTGAACATCTCGACCTTCAGCATCCCCATTTTTTCGTTGCTGCTTTCGTAGGTCCGCAGCTCGAACAGCCGATCGCGACGCCCAGCGGTCTGGCTGGGTACCTTCAACTTCGGCATGCAGTCGAACGCGACCAGTACTTCGGTCCGCATCCTTCCATAGAAGGGCTTTTTGGGATCGGCGTTGAGGTAAGCGGCGGCGTTCTCTAGGAACTGACTGTCGCTAGCCAGCTTGGGGACGACCTGAAAGACCTGCTGCGACTGGTCCAGGGGCAAAAGGAGATGGATGGCCGTGGTGGTTTGAGATGCGTCGGATGGCACTTCCTCAAACACCCCCACCGGCTCGATTCCCTGTCGATTCAGGGCGGGGAGGAGCGCTTTTTCGAGGTACTGGTCGAACTGAGCCAACTGAGACTTGTCGACCTGCTGGTAATGAACCCATTCGTAGTGCTGATTGGATGCCGATTGCCCCATCACCTTCGCGCCTCCCAGAATCACAACCAACCCTATCCAACCCATCAGCAGTCGCCCGAATGCTCCCCGCCATCGGTCATTCGCTCGGCACTGCATCTTGAAAACATGCAACTTGAAAACCTGGGTCTGTAGCTCCTGGGCCCGCCGGCCCGCTCCGACTCGTTCGACGAAACACTCCATCATCGGTCTCCCAGCATGGCGATTATCTAAACATTGCAACAACAGCCGTTACTTTATCAGATGTCGATCGATCCCACGGCAAAGGAAATGCTTTTGCTTGGTGACTTGGGTGCTATCGATCGCAGTGATCTCACGGAGTCATCAAGGCACACAGATACATGAGAGGGCCATCGGTCCATTGACTCGCCGTGGCTCTGTGTCTCCGTGAGAGGCAGATAATCGCGCTCAGATTTTCTTCGCTCCATCGTGACCCACTGCCCAACAGCATGGTCGGATGGACTCAAAACATCGGGCTTCGCCTCCGATTTGCGATCACTTCCTTGCGATCACGCGGCCTACTGGATTCTTCAACGATCCGCTGGACGGGGAATCGATTACGATAAGGGGGCCGCAGGTGAAAGCCCTTCACTTCGGCGTCGCCGTCCTCCAGCGCGGCGTCCAATCTTTTTTCCTCGTGCTCGGGGCTCCCTGAACCGGTCATAAGGTGGTGATGAACGCGTCGAAGAAATCAGCTCCTTTTTTGCTGCTGCACTTGAATCCCAGTCATCGTGGGCAGACGGTGCTGACGGCCTTGCGAAGCCTGCTGCCGGAGAGCAGTTGGGGGCAGGTGCGCCGCCAGGTGGAGAGCCGACATCTTCAGATCAACGGCAATCTCTGCTGCGACCCGGCCAGAAAGCTTCAGGGAAATGAGGTACTCAAGTGGTGGCGTGAGGCGCTGCCCAAACCGGTGGAGCCAAAGGATCTGAAGATCCCTTACTTCGATTCGCATCTGCTGGTGGTGGAAAAGCCGGCGGGCATCACTTCGGTGCGTCATTTTGAGGAGCGTGACCTGCCGGCTCGTCGTCGCCAATTGCAGCCAACGCTGGAAGAACTGCTGCCGCTGGCGCTGCAATTGCGTCTCGGCGGCGCTACATCTTCCCGTCCGGGCACCCCTCCAGGTTTGCGCGCCAAGCGCGATGGTCGCAAATCGGGTTCCTCCTCGCGTTACCAGCTCCCAAGGGTGATCGCCGTCCATCGACTCGATCGCGACACTAGCGGGCTGATGCTCTTCGCTCGAACCCAACAGGCCCAGCATGCTCTGGAGGAACTCTTTCGGCACCACCGAGTCGATCGTCGCTATCGCGCGGTGATCCATGGCCAGATTGCATCCCAGACGATCCAAAGTGTTCTGGTGCGCGATCGGGGCGATGGAGTCCGAGGAAGCGGATCGCCCGATGACCCGTCGGCACAGCATGCCATCACCCATGTCAAACCGGTGGAGACATTCCGGGGTGGTCAGTACTCGATGGTCGAATGCCAATTGGAGACAGGCCGTACCCATCAGATTCGCATTCACCTTGCGGAAGCCGGGCACCGCATCTGTGGAGAACCGATCTACAACCGGCCGCTACAAGGCAAGCCGATGGAGGACCTCAGCGGCGCTCCACGCCAAGCGCTGCACTCCTACTCGCTTCGTCTGGTGCATCCATTCACCTCGCAGACGCTGGAGTTCTCCATGCCCTGGCCGCGCGACCTGGATCGCTGGATCCGGCGATTGCGAACCGGGGAACTTGGCAAACCCTCCGAAGAATCGATAGGATGACCAGGGCTTTTATCGTTCTGCGGCAGTTTCCTTCCCCACCTGCTCTCCTGCCCCATTCCCAACGGCAGATTTTCTTCACGCTTTTTTCCCGCCAGGAGCTTCGTTCATGTTTGCTCGATCCAAGCCCCGTTCCCGTTGGATTCCATTGGCTATCTGGTTCGCATCGATCCTGGCGTTGCCGATCGCAGCTCAGGACAAGGCAGCTTCAGCAGTCGCCGCGTTGACCCCCGAGGTGCAGACCGCCGAGTGGGCACAAGCTTGGTGGATGCCGAGGCACACCGACAAGCTGAAGGAGAAGGAGGCACTCCAGCAGGTCGACATGATCTGGATCGGGGACTCCATCACCCACGGCTGGGAAAATGCCGGAAAAGCCACCTGGGACAAGTACTACGCCAGACGGAATCCTTTCAACATCGGTTTCAGTGGCGACCGCACCGAGCAGGTGCTTTGGCGATTGGCCAACGGCGAAGTTGACAAACTGAACCCCAAGGTGATCGTCCTGATGATCGGCACCAACAACACCGGCCATCGACAGGACCCGGCAGAGCAGACCTCGGCCGGCATCGAAGCGATCGTCAAGGAACTAAAGACCAAGATGCCGCAGGCGAAGATCGTCCTACTGGCAATCTTCCCGCGAGGTGCCAACTCCGATGATCCCTTGCGACAACTCAATCGGCAGATCAATGAGCGGATCGCGAAGCTGGCAGATCAGAAGCAGGTCTACTTTCAGGACATCGGCAGCGTCTTCCTGGATGCTCAAGGCAACCTCTCCAAAGAGCTCATGCCAGACCTCCTTCATCCCAACGAAAAAGGATACCAGTTGTGGGCCGAAGCGCTAGAGCCGACGTTGGCCAAGTGGATTCCCTAAGGCTATAGTAGCCTAGCTCACTGGTTGCTCGAGAAACAACGGAAGCAATAGAGAGATCGCAAGGAAGCGATCATGAAACCAAAGCGATGGTCACAGGCCTGCTCGTCGCTCCAAACATTGCTCGGTGCTTGGCCTGCTGCAACATGGCCAGGATAGCGATGTTCAATAGCTTGTTCTGGCATAAATGCACCTGCCGTCATCGTATTCGTACTCAGTGCAACGGCACTCGTAATCGTACTCGATAGGTCTTTGATGAACGAACCAGTTTTCGATCATCAATGACTCCGCATATCTCGCCTCTCTATGGAATACACGGTATTCTCTTATCGCATTGCCAAAACTCTTTCCGCTAGGAGTCGGCTGGCGCGCTATCCATGGCTCCAGGCTGCTTCGGCCACCGCACCTTGTCAGCCTCCTTTACGATTACCGCGATGCTGAGTGCGAGTACGAAGAAAAACCATAATATTAGAAGCATACCGGAACCGCCGGTCGGGTCCAGCTTGATAGAAACCAAACCGGCGACGGCGTGATTTCAATCGACAGGAAACACCTTCACACAGTCGGGATTGTTCGAGGTGGAAGATGCAGAACAGTAAGCGGAAGTCGATCTGGGACTTAGATGACTTGGCTCCTGTGCAGTGTTTGCTATTCCTGGCAATTGTCTGGCTGGCGATTCCACTGCCGCGAGCGGTTGGGGATGAGCCGTTGCGATTGGCGACGTTCGATGTCGATGCTTCCCCATCGGTCGGCACTCCGATGGCCTACGACCTGACGAAAGGGGTTAGCGACCCTCTGCGATTCCGCGGTGTGGTCCTGATGGGGTCTGGGGAGCCAATCGTGCTGGCTACGGTCGATTGGCTGGGGATCGCTAACGCCAGCCATCTGGAGTTCCGTCGATCGCTAGCCGAGGCGGCTGGCACCTCCGTCGACCGCGTCGCTCTCCATACCCTCCACCAACACGACGCGCCACGATGCGATGGATCGGCCAGCATCCTTCTGGGAGAGAACTTGTCGGCCAAAGGATTTGACCTCCAGCTTTGGCAGCGGGTTCAGAAGGACGCGTCCGAGGCGATCCGCAATGCCCTCCCCAAAGCAAGCGTGGTCACCCACGTCGGGATCGGACAGGCTCGTATCGACCAAGTTGCCTCCAACCGCCGGATGCTGGATCCCTCCGGAAAAGTCTATGCCGGAAGGATGTCCTCCTGCCGCGACGAAACACTCCGAGGATTACCCGATGGCGTGATTGATCCAATGCTTCGAACCGTGCTGTTCTATGATCAATCGACCCCAGTCGCCTGCTTGACCTACTACGCCACACATCCGCAAAGCTACTATCGCACCGGAATCGCAAATCCCGATTTCCCTGGCATGGCTCGCGATGCCCGGCAGAAGGAAACAGGCGTCTTCCATCTCCATTTCAATGGGGCCGCCGGGAATGTCGCCGCGGGAAAGTACAACGACGGTTCGGTCCCGATGCGTCAGGTACTGGCCGACCGCGTTGCTGAGGGCATGAAGAGCGCGTGGGCATCCAGCCGTCCCGAACCGATTGCTGCTTCGTCGGTGCGATGGAGCCATCAGGAGTTGGTCTTACCTTTGGCCTCGCATCTGGACCCACAAACCCTGCAGAAACAGGTGGAAGACCCCAACACTCCTACCGCTCGGGCCATCCATGCGGCGGAACAATGGGCCTACTGGAAGTGGAACCGCGAGGGGCATGGAAGCCCCATCCAATGCCTCCAGCTGAACCAGATCGCCATCCTGCATCTCCCCGGCGAATTGTTCGTCGAGTACCAGATCGCCGCCCAGCAGATGGCAGCAGGCAAACAAGTCTGCATGGCCGCCTACGGCGACTATGGGCCTTTTTATATCGGAACGCGAGTGGCATACCCGCAGGGGGGCTATGAGACCAGCCCCTCGGCGTCGAACGTTTCACCCGAAGTGGAGAAGCCGATTCTCGAGGCGATGGAAAGAGCGCTGGGGGTCTCCGGGACCGGCGTCCATGCCAGCGACTTCACCGAAACATTCGGCCCTGGTCCGCCTGCGAAGAAAGACGATCGCGCCAGTCAGAAACCCTGACTCCGAATATCGCTGCTTGGTTGGTTGACGCGCGCCCTCTACTGAACGTCCCGAAAGAACCTAGCCATGTTAGAAAAATGGCATTAGGACCGGAGTCGCTAATGCGATCGCCACAAGCGCCCAATCGAGTAGATCACGAATGAGTGGCGATAGAATGCCTTTGGATTAACCGAGCCGGTGATTCGTTTTGCGTCGTTTG
>Ga0315902_10003258_pt1 | contig 24440 bp, 17 predicted proteins | sample LakEriMetagenome_9_FD_203523 | JGI IMG/M metagenome (GOLD analysis project Ga0315902, IMG submission 203523) | Freshwater fungal communities from buoy surface, Lake Erie, Ohio, United States - Buoy 12 MA117 | ecosystem: Environmental > Aquatic > Freshwater > Lake > Lake biofilm | place: USA... | reverse complement strand
CACCAGGCGATCCGATTCGAGAGACGGATCAGGCGTGCGGCCCGGGCCGGATCCCGCAGCCGGAACTCGGCGACATGCTTCGTCGCCGTCATCCCCATGCCCACCCCAGCCAACACGCCGAAGATGCCGACCGTGCTCTGGATCATGCCGATCTCCCCGAACGCCTCCTTGTCGAGACGACGGGCCACGAGGATCCAGGCGACCAGGCCCAGGGCCCGCGAGGCCCCGCCTCCCACGATGCTCCAGAAGGTACCCCGGGCGAGACGTTCCCCCAGCGGCGACTGTTCCAGCCGCTCCCAGTGGCCCCGGAACCGCCGTGGCGTCAGGGCCACCAACCGCGTCTTCCATCGGGTCGACCCGGCATGGGCAGGAACATCAGCCATTGGGAGGCGACGCTAGGAACCCCACCCGAAGCGAGGAAGCCATTTCTGATGTCACCGGCCCCGCACCGCCTTGAACATCGCCAGACAGCGCTCCCGCTGGCGGGCGTGATCCACGATCGGGGCTGGATATCCGGACCGGCCCAGCAGGAGCGGATTCTCCCATGGCCGGTGGATCCCGTCCGCCGGGACCTCCCGCAGCTCGGGGACCCACTGGCGCACGAAGGTCCCCTCCGGATCGAACTTCTCCCCCTGGGAGACCGGATTGAAGATCCGGAAATAGGGCGCCGCATCCGTCCCGGTCCCGGCACTCCACTGCCACCCCCCGTTGTTCGCGGCGAGATCCCCATCCACCAGCTCCCGCATGAAATGCCGCTCGCCCCGCTGCCAGGAGATGAGCAGGTCCTTGGTCAGGAACATCGAGACGATCATCCGGAGCCGGTTGTGCATCCATCCCGTCGCCTTGAGACACCGCATCGCGGCGTCGACGATCGGGAATCCGGTGACACCCTCGCACCAGGCCCGGAACTGCTCGTCCGTTCCCGACCACTCGAGGCGGTCGTACTCGGGTCGGAAGGCCCCCTCGGCCACATGGGGAAAGTTGGCCAGGATCTGCAGGTAGAACTCCCGCCAGATCAGTTCCGTCTCCCAGGTCCGGACCCCGGGGCCCGACGCCGCCATCGTCGGAAGCCTCGAGAGGATCGTCCGGATGTTCAGGGTGCCAAACCTCAGGTGCGGCGACAGACGGGAGGTTCCCGATGGCAGGGAGGGGACGTTGCGCCCGGTGTCGTACCCGGCAATTCCATCCGCGAGGAACGCCTTGAGGGCCTGCTGGGCCGCCTGTTCCCCGGCGGGGAACAGGTCCTGGTTCAATGCATGCCCGAGCGTGGCCGGATCCGACGGCAGCGGCAGGCTCTGGATCCCAGCGGGGATCGGCTTCTTCGCCGACCCGATCCTCGGGACCGGAGCCGGGATGGGACGGCTCCTCCAGGCCTTCGAGTATGGGGTGAACACCGTGTAGGGCTGCTTGGCCCCCGTCAGGACCTCCCGTCCCTCCGCCACCACGGAATCCTTGAAGGACTCGAACTGGATTCCCACCCCGTAGAGCGCCTCGGCCACCTTCCGATCCCGGCGGACCGCATAGGGTTCGTAGTCCCGGTTCGTCAGCACCGCCGACGCCCCGGCCTGTCCCGCCAGCAGGACCAGCTGCTCCGCAGGGTCCCCACGCCGCACAATCAGCCGATGGCCCAGGGACTCGAGGTTCCTGGACAACGCCTCGAGGGATCGCAGCAGGAATGCGACCCGCGCCGGGCCGACATCCGGGGACTTCAGGATCGCATCGTCCCAGACGAACACGGGCACCAGGGTCTCGGCCCGGTTCCACGCCTCATGCAGGGCCGTGTTGTCGGACACCCGGAGGTCGCGTCGGAACCAATGGATCACCGTCTTCATCCCCGGATCCTGCCCCGCTTCCCGTTTTTCGCGAGCTCCGCCGCGCCGTTCCCGTCGCCTCAATCCCGACCCATCGGCATGGTGCATCGGCGTCGGGAATTTTCGTTTGAAGCTCCCGGTTCGAGTGCAAGGGTCCCCGACCAACCGGGTTCAGGAGGATGGGGCACCGAGACCAAGATCACACCAAGGGACTGCTGACGACAGCGGCCCTCGGTCTCGCAGCCTGGACCGTCGCCACCCTGGCGGATCGCGGACCGGAACACGGCACTCTGGTTCATGTGCTCCTGGGCACGAGTCCCTTCCTGCCCAGGTCACTCCGACCGCAGGGCGCCACCGTCAGGTCATCCGGATGGCTGGCCCGCCCGGGAATGAGGGCCAGCCCCAGGGTCTGCCTCCTCCTCGCCGCCGTCTGCCTGGGGTTCCTCCTCCTCGCGGCCTACCCGTTCGGACGCCTTATGGTGGACCACTCCCTGCAGAGCCGGCGGATCGAGGGACTATCCAACACCCTTCGGCAGCTGGAAGACGGACTCGACCGTCTGCAATCGCTCGCCAGCGGCGGCTCCCCGCAGGAGGGCCGCACCTGGACGGAGGAGTCCCAGCGGGTCCTGCTGCAGATCGAGGCCCTCGGTCAGCCCCACTCCGGATCATCCAGCGCGCGGGAATGGAAGGAGGCCCTCGGAAGCCTCGAGTCCCTGGTGATGCGGGCCCAGGCCTCCCGACCCCAGGGAACAGCCGGACGTGGAGCACGTCAGGGAAGGGTCCCGTGGCCGGCGACCGAGATCCAGGACCAGCTCTCCATCCTCACGGCCCTCATCCAGGAGTCCTCCGATCAGAACCACAGGGGATTGCGGGAGGTCTGGGTCCTTGGACTCGTGGGGGGGACCGCATGCGGTGCCGGATCCGTCGGCTGGATGGCACTCGCCTGGAGTCGCTGGCGACGTCTCATGCAGCAGCGGATCGAGGACGCGGAGCGGCTGCGATGGCGTTCCAGACTCCTCGATGCCGCCTCACACCCGATCATCGTCTGCGACCTCGGCAACCGGATCCGCTTCTTCAACCGCGGAGCCCAGGCCCTCTATGGATGGCGCGAGGAGGAGGCCATCGGCCGGGTCGCCTACGAGCTCCTGTCGACCGAATTCCCGATCCCCCGCGGCGAGATCAACCGACATCTGCGTGCGTCGGGGACCTGGACCGGCACCCTCATCCAGACCGCGAGGGATGGGAGGCGCCTCCAGATCGAGGCGGCCTGGAACCTCCAGCGGGGGAAAGGGGAGGAGCCCGAACTGGTCCTGGAGATCGGGCAGGATGTCACGCAGGCGGCTGCAGAGCGGGAACGGGTGGACGTGGATCTCCAGCACACCACGCGCCGCCTCGAGGAATGCGAGGCGGAACGGGACCGCATCCGGGACGCCCTCCAGAAGGCCTACGACCAGCTTCGCCACACCCAGGACACCGTGGTGCGGCAGGAGCGGCTCGGCGCGCTCGGAAAGATGGCCAGCGGCATCGCGCACGACATCAACAACGCCATCTCGCCGGTCTCGCTCTACACCGAGGCCCTTCTCGCCAGTGAGCCCCACCTCAGCGACCGCGCCCGGACCTACCTCGGGACCATCCAGGTCGCGATCGACAACGTCGCCCAAACGGTCGCCCGCATGCGGGAGTTCTGCCGACAGCAGCCCCGACAGACGGAGCTGGTGGCGATCGAACTCAAACCGATCGTCCAGGAGGTGCTCGATCTCGTCCGGGTCCGCTGGAACCGGTCCGACACGCCGACACCCCGAGACATCGAGGTCGTCCTGCGCCTCCAACCCGACATGCCCGAGATCCTAGGCGTCGACAGCGAGGTCCGGGACGCCCTCACCAATCTTCTGCTGAACGCCGCGGATGCCATGCCGGAGGGCGGCACCGTCACCGTGACCACCCGTCATCGTCCCGACCCGGATGACAGAGGTTCCCCGCCGACACCCGTGGAGTTGGAGGTTGCGGACACGGGGGTCGGGATGGACGAGGCCACGCGCCGTCATTGCCTCGAACCGTTCTTCACCACGAAGGGGGAACGCGGCACGGGCCTGGGCCTCGCCATGGTGTTCGGAATGGTCCAACGCCACGGGGCGAGCCTCGACATCGACAGCACACCGGGCCAGGGGACGACCGTCCGCATCGCCTTCCAGTCCCACGCCGGACAACCGTCCTCGGGACCGGTCCGGCGTCCAGAATCCCAACCCGCCTCCTGCCCCAGCCTCCGCCTATTGGTCGTGGACGACGATCCCCTGCTCCTCCACTCCCTCGGGGAGGCCCTGGTGGCAGACGGCCATCGGGTCGAGTTGGCCGGGGGAGCCCGACAAGGCGTCGACCTGATCCTCGCCGCCCAGGCCCGGGGCGAACGGTTCGACCTGGTCCTCTCCGACCTCCACATGCCTGAGGTCGACGGCGCCCAGATGGCGTCGATGGTCAAGGCCAACGCGCCCTCCACCCCGGTGATCCTCCTCACCGACTGGGCCGGCCAGGTGGACATGAAGGATCTCCCGGTCCATGCCGACTGCGTGCTCTCCAAGCCGCCCCGGATCCCGGAGCTCCGCCAGAGGATGGCCCTGCTCTGCAATCCCCCGACCCCGGATGCCAATGCCTCCCGCTGACCCGCAACCCACACAGCCCCGGATACTGATCGTGGACGACGAGGTCGCCCAGATGGAGGCCCTGTGCCGCACCCTGGAGGACCATGGCTACGACACCCGGGGATTCAGTTCCCCGCGGAACGCCCTCGCCGCGGCCCGATCGGAACGGTTCGACCTCGTCCTGGCCGACCTGATGATGCCGGAGATGGATGGGATCGCCCTGCTCCGGGCCCTGCGGGAGGTCGACGGGGACCTGGTCGGGATCATCATGACCGGCGAGGGCTCGATCGACACCGCGGTCGAGGCCATGAAATCGGGTGCCCTCGACTACATCCAGAAGCCGTTCCGCCTGAGCATCATCCTCCCCGTGCTCGCGCGGGCGCTGTCGGTGCGATCGCTCCGCATGGAGAATGCACAGCTCGAGCAGCGGATCCTGCAGCGGACGGAGGAACTCGAGGCCGCGAATCGGGAACTCGAGTCATTCACGTCGTCGGTGTCCCACGACCTCCGGGCGCCCCTGCGACATGTGCTCGGATTCATCGGCTTCGCCCTGGAGACATCCGGCCCGGAACTGCCGGTGCCGGCCCGTCGCGACCTCGAGTCCGCGGTGCTCGCCGCCAAGAAGATGGACCAGCTGATCAGCGACCTGCTCGCCTACTCGAGGACGGGCCGCTCCTCGCTGCACCCCGCCACGATCCACACCACCGAACTCGTCTCCGAGGTGATCGGGGAGTTCGCCCCCGACCTCCGGGGACGCATGGTGGATTGGCAGATCGGTCCCCTGCCCGAGACCTTCGGAGACCGTCCGCTGCTCCGTCAGGTCTGGTGGAACCTCATCGGGAACGCCCTGAAGTTCACACGATACCGTCCCCTCGCCGTGATCCGGATCGAATCGTCATCATCACCCGAAGGGATCGCCTTCACGGTCCGGGATAACGGCGTGGGCTTCGACATGCGGTTCGTGGAACGCCTGTTTGGGACCTTCCAGCGGCTGCACAGCGTCGACCAGTTCGAGGGCAACGGAATCGGCCTGGCCAACGTGAACCGGATCATCCAGCGCCACGGCGGGCGGGTCTGGGCGGAGGGAACGGTCGGCGAGGGCGCCGCCTTCGGGTTCTCACTCCCGCATCGACCCACGGGCTGATCGACCGGGCGTCCGCCCCCCGGACTACTGGGAGCGATTGCCGCCCACAGGGCCCACGCTCTTCGCGGTGAGACCGGGACTCTGGAGCACCCGGCTCGACCGCTCGGAGGTCACGGCGTATTCGAAACCCTGACCGGTCCCGGCCGCACCGAAGCGACCCTTCTTGTCGACGGCAATGAAGTTGATCGCGAGGTCGAAACCCAGCGGGTCGAGCCGGGCGATCCTGCGGATGGTCTCGATGCAGGCCTCCTGCGGATGCAGGCCCTGTCGCATGAACTCGACCACCAGGAAGGAACCACAGTACCGCATGACGTTCTCGCCCAGGCCCGTCGCCCCGGCGGCACCGACCTCGTTGTCGACATACAGCCCGCTTCCAATGATCGGGGAGTCCCCGACACGGCCGGGGAGCTTGTAGCCGCGGCCGCTGGTGGAACAGCCGCCGAAGACATTGCCATCCGGGAGGAGGGCGACCATGGCGATGGTGTCGTGGTTGTCCGTCTTCCGTCGGGCCTCCGCCTGCTGGCGGGCCCATTCCTTCCAGGCCTTCTTCTGGCCTGGGGAAACCTTCGGACCGCGCTCAAACCCGTTCTTCGCGGCGAACGCCCGGGCACCGTCCCCGACGAGCAGGACATGAGGAGTGGTCTCCATCACCCGGCGGGCGACGCTGATCGGATGGGCAAACCCCTCGAGGGCCGCCACCCCACCCGCGCGATGCCCCGGGCCGGACATGATGCACGCATCCAGCTGCACGATCCCCTCGGCATTCGGGATGCCCGCCAACCCCACGCTGGGATTGGTCGGATCCGCCTCGGTCAACCGGATCCCGGCCTCGATGGCATCCAGCCCGGTGCCCCCCTGCTTCAGGCGCGCCAGGGCCGCCTCATTCGCGGGTTTCCCGAAGGGCCAGGTGGAGACGATCAGCGGTGCGGTGTCGGTCAGGTCGGCCATCGGCGGCATGGGGGCCGCCGAGGAACGCACCAGCGCGGAGGTTCCAGCCACGGTGGCCACGGAGCGGGTGACGAACTGGCGACGGGATAGTGTGGACATGGAGAATCAGGAATCGCGGAGCCTCGGGTCGCCCTGGGGATCGGATCGCGTGGAGACGTCGGCTACGGTGTCGGGGATTCCGCAGCCGGGGCCGCCGGGGCCGCGGCGGGCGAGGGCGTCGCCTTGCCGCCGAGGATCTTGAACATCACGACGCCGCAGACAGGGCATTTACCCTTAACGGCCTTTCGCCCGTTCTTCATGACCTCTTCCACGGCGTCAGCAATCGGCTGCTTCGCCTTGCACCGTACGCAGTATCCTTCAGCCATAACATCGAGTTCACCGGACCTTGAAATCCGGCTTCCTTCCACGTTGGAGGTTAGCGAACGGCCCCTCCGGGTGTCAATTTCGGTGCCGATGAGGGACAGGTCCTGCTCCCCAACCTTGGTCCGAACCCGATCCCGTCCCGCGGCTCCCGGACAGGAATCCAGGTGTGCAAACCGGTCGGACGAAGCATTCTGCAGCGGTGCCGGCGATGAGGCTGGCACGCCGAGATCCAAGCCCGATGAACCTGCTGCCTCTCCGCCTCCTCCCCGCCCTCGTCCTGATGGCATCCTCCCTCGGGGCCGAAACCACCAACAGACTCCATTTCGCAGCGAGCGGTTTCTCCATCGCCCCCCTCGAGGCTCCCAAGGGACAGCTCACGCAGCAGGTCCTCTTGATGTTCCTGCCCACCAGCGGGGACTTCACCCCGAACGTGAACGTCCAGATCCAGCCCTACGAGGGGAGCCTCGACGACTACATCAAGCTCTCCCTCAAGCAGTTCGAGTCCGCCAACCTCAAGATCGTCCAGCAGGGCCGCACGACGGATTCCGGCGCCGTCTTCGAGTATCACGGGGAGATCCAGAACCGCCGACTGCACTGGTACGCCAAGGCCCAGAAATCCCAGGGGCGGGTCTATCTCGTGACCGCCACGGCCCTCGAGGAGAACTGGGTCGAGGTCGCCCCGAACCTCAAGAACTGCGTCGACAGCTTCACCTGCGACAGCATCGGAACCGCCCCGGCCACGAAGCCCGCTGCGCGTCCTTGAGGCCGCTGCCTCGGCCGACCCCGGATGACCGTCTCCGGGGATTCGGGATTTGCCACCCGCAGCCCGATTTCCGCATCGTCGTCGGGTGATCACCCTCCGAACGCTGACGCTCCTCGTGGGCCTGCTGTCCGCATGGGCCTGCCGGGCCCAGCCGGTGCCACGACTGGATTCCGCGTCCGCCAACTGGTTCCAACGGGGAACCACCAATCTGGTCACCCTCTCGGGGGACGCCCTCGGCAACCTCTCAGAGGTCCTGCTCACCGGAATCGGGGTCTCGGCGACCCTCGAGGCGCTCCCAACCCCCGCCGTCGCCCTCGAAGGCAATGGTGCCGGGGTCCGATCCGAATCGGCCGGCACGGTCAATTCCCGTCGCATCCGTCTCGTCGTGGAACCCGACGCCAGCCCGGCCTCCCGGGAACTCCGCGTTGCCGGACCCGACGGCGTCTCGAACCCCCTCACCCTCCAGTTCAGCGACGTCCCGGAGCTGCTGGAATCCACCGCCCCCTCCCCCCTCCCGCTCCCGGCAGCGGTGTCGGGAACCATCGGTGCCACCGCCGAGACCGACCGGTTCGCCTTCACCGCCAAGGCCGGCCAACGCTTGATCCTCGACGTCCAGGCCAACCGGTTCGGCTCGCCGCTCGATCCGACGCTCCTGATCACCGACGCGGAGGGGAAGACTCTCGCGAAGAGCGAGGATGCCCACGGACTCGATCCCTTCCTCGCGTTCGAGGTGCCCAAGGACGGGACCTATCAGGTCGCACTCCACGACCTGCGGTTCCAGGGGGCTGGGAACTACCGGTACCGTCTCCTCATCGGCGAGCTGCCCTACCTGGAGTCCCTCTTCCCGTTCGGCGGTCGCCGGGGCTCCGAGGTCACGGTGTCCCTCCAGGGATCCAATCTCGAGGGGGCCGAGAGCCTGAAGCTCCGGATCGCTCCCGACGCCCAGCTCGGACGACAGGACCTCCGGGCGCGGACCGCCAAGGGGGTGTCGAATCCCCAGCCGTTCGAGACCGATGACCTGCCCGAGCTCCTGGAGGTCGAACCCAACAACGCCCCGGCCCAGGCCATGCGCCTCGAGCTCCCCATCGTGGTGGATGGACGGATCGGCGAGGCCAAGGACACCGACACCTTCCGGTTCACCGCCCCAGCCGACCAGCGGCTTTCGATCGAGGTCCAGGCCCGCCGGTTCGGATCCCCGCTGGACTCCCTCCTGACCCTCATGGATGGCCAAGGAGGCGTGATCACCCGGAACGACGATGCCGCCGAGCAGGATGCCCGGATCGAGTTCGACGCCAAGAAGGGCACGGAATACGGGCTCTCGATCCGCGACCTCACCGACCGGGGCGGCCCCCGGTTCGGCTATCGGCTGGTCCTCCGCCCCTTGGCGCCAACGCCCGACTTCACGGTCCGGGCCTCGGCCGGGCGGATCCGCATCACCCAGGGCGGACGGACCGCCCTCCGATGCGAACTCGACGCCCGCAACGGATTCGACGGCATGGTGCGGGTGAACGCCGTCAACCTGCCACCCGGCGTCACGGCCTCCCCCCTGGTGCTGGGTCCGCAGAACCGGGCCGGATGGATCGTGCTGGCCGCCACCGACATCACCACCCTCGGGTTCCTCCCCTTCCAGCTGGAGGCCATCGGTGAACTCGGGGGAAAGGCCGCCAGTCGAATGGTCGTCTTCCCGGAATCACCCTGGCTCACCGTGCTGCCCCCCGCGCCCTTCGACATCGAGGTCGCCCAGCCCTCCCTGCTCGCCGAGCAGAACGGCAGCGCCGCCCTCGACGTGAGCGTGGTGCGCCGGCCCGGCTTCACCGGAGAGGTCCGGGTGTCGGCCGAGGATCTTCCCGGCATCTCCATCCCCGCCGTCGCCGTGCCCGCCGGACAGTCCCGGACCAAGCTGAACCTGCAGGTGTCCAACGGGTCCGAGGTGGGGATCCGACCGCTCCTCGTCCGCGGGGAAGCCACGGTGGACGGACGTACCACGATCAGCCACGCCGCCCAACCCGTGCCGCTCCAGACCCGGGGGATCGCCATGTTCCTGACCGCCATGCTGCCCGGATCGCCCTTCTTCCGGACCGACCCCGTCCGACTGTCCGCCGTCGCGCTCCCGACCAACGCGGTCTCCTCGGCCAACCAGACCGAGTTCGTGGTCAAGGTGGACCGACGCGGCGTCGAGGGTGAGATCGCCCTCGTGCTGGAAGGCCTGCCCAAGGGGGTCGAAGCCACCGTCTCCCCCATCCCCGCCGGGAAGAAGGAGGCCTCGGTCCGGCTGAAGGTCAGCGACGCGGCCGAGACCGGGAAGGACCACTCGCTCCACATCGTGGGCACCGCGACCCACGAGGACCGGATCTGGCGCCAGAAGACCCAGCCCATCACCCTCACGCTCACTGCCCCGGAATCGGCCGCCACCAACGCCCCTGCAGCCCAGCCGGGCAAATAGCCGACCTCAACCCGACCGGATCAACCCGACCGCGACCATGAACGCCCCCACCCACAGCGCCTCCCCAGCTCGTCCAGCCCGGAACGCCGCACGAGGTTTCTGGACCGGTGCCGCCACCACCGCGATCACCCTCCTCCTGACCCTCCCCACCCTCGGTGCCACGGCGCCCGTCTCCTGGCATCGCGAGGTGACGCCCATCCTCAAGCGGTCCTGCAACGGATGCCACAACCCGAACAAGATGAAGGGCCAGGTCGACACCTCGACCTACGCAGGCCTGCTCAAGGCCGGAAAACACGGTCCCAACTTCGTGGCCGGCGACTCCGCGAAATCGCTCCTCGTCCAGGAGATCAGCGGCCCCAAGCCGGAGATGCCCGAGGAGGGGGATCCCCTGTCGGCCGCCGAGGTCGCCCTGATCTCCCGCTGGATCCAGGAAGGGGCGAAGGACGACACCCCGGCCGAGGCCCTGTCGACACGCCTGAATGCGCTGCCGACCTACACCGTGCCCTCCGTGACCACCGCGCTCGCGGTGTCGCCCGACGGACGCTGGCTCGCGATCTCCGGCTATCACGAGGTGTTCCTGGTCGACGCCCAGACCCTCTCCCTCAAGGGGCGTCTCCTCGGTGAATCCCCGCGGGTCGAATCCCTCGCCTTCTCGCCCAACTCCCAGCACCTCGCCGTCGCGGCCGGAGCACCCGCACGGTTCGGTGAGATCCAGGTCTGGAATGTCGCCGCGACCAACCAGGTCCACGCCTGGCGGACCGGGACCGATTCGACCTACGGCGTGTCGTGGTCGCCCGATGGACGGCAGCTCGCGTTCGGCGGCGCCGACAAGACCGTCCGGGTCCTCGCCCTGCCCGACGGCAAGGAGACCATGAAGTTCGAGAACCACAGCGACTGGACCCTCCGGACCGCGTGGAACGTGGACGGGCGCCGTCTCCTCAGCGGCAGCCGGGATCGCGCCCTGAAGCTGATCAATCCCGCCGATGGGCAGTTCATCGACGACATCAACAAGCTGCTGGAACCGGTCACCTCCATGACCCGCCACCCCAAGGAGGACCTGGCCCTCTATGGCGGGGCGGACGGTGGCGTTCGCCTATACCGCATGAAGGAGAACCAGGAGCGCACCGCCGGGAACAATGACGTCAACCTCGTCCGTGAGTTCGAACGCCAGCCCGGTGCCGTCCACAGCGTGGCCTTCAGTCCCGATGGATCCCGGATCGCCGTCGGGGGCGTCGGCGGCGAGGTCCGCCTGTACGAGACGGCCGACGGGAAGCGGGTGGCCACGCTGGGTGGCCATGGCGGGGCGGTATTCGCCCTCGGGTTCACGCCCGATGGCCAGCGGCTGTTGACCGGCGGGTTCGACGGGTTGATCCGCGTGTTCAACCCGGCCGACGGATCCCTGGTCGCCGTTTTCCTACCCGTTCCGCTGTCGTCGTCCCCGCTGACCGCCGCCCGGTGAGTGCCGACGGAAAAACAGCTTTGTCCTCCCTCGGCGGACTTCTCTAGCCTTTCCGACCGCATGTCCTCGCCGAAGTCCTCCCCGTTCGATCTCGGTTCCTGGGTCCAGGCCCGTTCCAAGGAAGTCGACCGTGCCCTGGATCGTTTCCTGCCCAAGGCCTCGACCCGTCCGGGCACCATCCACAAGTCGATGCGCTACTCGCTGTTTGCCGGCGGGAAGCGGATGCGACCCGCGCTGGTGCTCGCCGCGGCCGAGGCGTGCGGCGGGGATCCGAAGCAGGCCCTGCCGCTCGCCTGTGCGGTCGAGTGCATCCACACCTATTCCCTGATCCACGACGACCTCCCCGCGATGGACAATGACGACTTCCGTCGCGGGAAGCCGACCAACCACAAGGTCTTCGGCGAGGGCATCGCCGTGCTCGCCGGGGACGCCCTGCTGACCCAGGCCTTCGAGATCGCCGCCCAGGCGCAGTCGTGGCCCCGGTACTCCCACAGGGATCTGGTCCTGGAGATCGCCAAGGCGTCCGGCTCCCTGCAGCTCATCGCCGGCCAGGTGGCCGACCTCGAGGGCGAGGGCAAGAAGGTCTCGCTGGCCCAGCTCCAGTACATCCATGAGCGGAAGACCAGCGCGCTCCTGTGCTGCTCGGTCCGCCTCGGCGGCATGAGCGCCAACTGCACCCCAGCCCAGCTCCAGGCCCTCACCGACTTCGGCTACCATGTCGGCCTCGCCTTCCAGGTGATCGACGACATCCTGGACGTCACCCAGTCGACCGAGACCCTCGGCAAGACGGCCGGCAAGGATGTCGCAGCACAGAAGGCGACCTACCCCCGTCTCGTCGGCCTCGAGAAGTCGAAGAAGATCGCCGCGTCCCTCACGGCCAAGGCCTTCGCGGCCCTCAAGCCCTTCCGTGGACGCGCAGTCGCCCTCGAGGCCCTCGCCAAGTACCTGCTCGAGCGGGATCGGTGACCGATCCACTCCGGTCCCGGAGCTCCGGATCGCGCCCCCGGCAGAGGATCCCCTCGTCCCCGCCGCCCCCACGCCAAGAAAAAAGGCGCGACCGTCTCCGGTCGCGCCTTGATGAACCCGGGAACCCGGGGGCAGAGGCCGTGGCCTACTGCTTGTTCTTCTCCTCGGCCGCCGCGAAGGCGTGCTCGAGGGCGACCAGGTCCTCGCCGGGCTTGAGCTGATCGAGGAGCTTCTGCTCCTCCTTGAGCTGCTCGGTGGAGTAGTTGGCCGCCTTGATCGACAGACCGATGCGACGGTCGGCGCGATCGATCTTGATGACGCGGGCGGTGACCTCGTCACCGACCTTGAGGACGTTCTTGATCTTGTCGACACGGTCCTCGCTGACCTGGGAGATGTGCACCAGGCCGTCGATGTCGTGCTCGAGACCGACGAACGCACCGAAGCTCGCGAGCTTGGTGACCTTGCCCTTGACCAGGTCGCCGACCTTGAAGAGGTTGTCGATCTTCTCCCACGGATCCGTGCCGAGCTGCTTCATGCCCAGCGAGATCCGCTGGTTGGCCTTGTCGACCTCCAGCACGGTGGCCTCCACGACGTCGCCCTTCTTCACCACCTCGCTGGGGTGGTTGATCTTGCGGGTCCAGGACATGTCCGAGACGTGGATCATGCCGTCGAGCCCCTCCTCCAGCTCGAGGAACGCCCCGTAGCTGGTGAGGTTGCGGATCGTTCCCTTCACCATGGTGCCCGGCGGGTACTTGGTGTGGGCGACATCCCACGGGTTTGTCTCCAGCTGGCGGACGCCGAGGCTGATCTTCTGCTCCTCGCGGTTGATGCCGAGGACGACCGCCTCGATCTCCTGGCCGACCTTGAGGACGTCCGAGGGCTTGGCGATGCGCTTGGTCCAGGACAGCTCCGTGACGTGCACGAGACCCTCGACACCGGGCTCGAGCTCCACGAACGCGCCGTAGGGCACGAGGTTGACCACCTTGCCCTTGACCTTCGCGCCGAGGGGGAACTTCGACTCGATGCTGTCCCAGGGATTGGCCTCCTTCTGCTTGAGACCGAGGGAGACGCGCTCCTTCTCGCGGTTGATGTCGAGGATGACGACGTCGATCTCGGCGCCGACCTTGAGCATCTCGCTCGGGTGGGAGATGCGGCCCCAGGACATGTCGGTGATGTGGAGCAGACCATCGAGGCCGTTGAGGTCGATGAACGCACCGAAGTCGGTGATGTTCTTGACCACACCCTTGCGGATGTCGCCCGGGACGAGGTCCTGGAGGAGCCTGGCGCGGCGGGCATTGCGCTCGGCCTCGACCAGTTCACGACGGCTCAGGACGACGTTCTGGCGCTCCGGGTTGAGCTTCACCACGCGGAACTCGTAGGAGTTGCCGACGTAGGCGGCGAGATTCTTGGGAGGGGTGACGTCGATCTGGGACGACGGGCAGAAGGCCTCGACCCCGATGTTGATGACGAGGCCGCCCTTGACGATGGACTTGACCTTGCCCTGGACGGTGCCGCCCTCGTTGCAGATGAGCTGGATGCGGTCCCAGTTCTGCTTGAACTCGGCCTTCTCCTTCGAGACGAGGATGTTGCCATCCTTGTCCTCGGCGCGCTCCACGAGCACCTCGAACTGGTCGCCCACCTTGACGGTGGAGAACTCGACGAACTCGGAGGCGTTGATCACGCCCTCGGACTTGCCGCCGACGTCGACGATGACTTCCTTGGAACGCACCTCGATGACGGTGCCCTTGACGATCTGGCCGGTCTGAAGCGGTTTCTCGAACTGCTTCAGCATCTCGGCGAACTGCTGTGTGGTGACTGCCATAACTGCATCAATGAACGGACAACTGCGACCGAACCCCATGAAGGGGCCCGGCGATTAAACGGGAGTCGGTGGCAAGGACCTTGGGGAAACGCGGTCCAGCGTGAAGACTCCGTGCCCAACACTACCCATGTTGCGGGTGAGCAACGGAGGTGAGAGGTCAGGTTGTGCGTTTAACGGTTTTTCTCAGCCTAGAACGCCACCACACTCGTGGTGACAGGCGTGGGGAATGTACGGAGAGCCCAGACCCCAACGCAAGCCTGTCGACAGAGAGGCAACATCCGACCGCTGCCAATCGCCCAGCGCGGGTGCCATGGATCACCCCACCCAGGCGCCAGGAATTGCCCCAACGGGACATGGGGAGTCCCGCACCGAAGCCCTCACCAACCCCGGGTCAGCGTCTTGCGACGATACACCTTGTCGGCATTGCAGACGTAGAGCCAGGCCTGGCCGGGTCCACCGAAGGCACAGCTGACGATCCCCTTGTCCTGCGGCTTGCCGATCACCCCACCCAGACGGCCGGTCGGATCGATCATCTGGATGCCGACGTGCGAGGTCACATAGACGCGTCCGTCCGCGTCCGTGGTGGAGCCGTCCCCGCCACTGTCGTTCTTGCCAGACGGGACCCGCAGGGTGGCCAGGCGTTCGCCGCCGGTCAGCGACCCGTCCTCCGCCACCAGGAAGTTCCACACGTTCGTCCCACCGTACTCGCTCACCCAGAGCTGACGCTGGTCCGGGCTCAGGGCGATGCCGTTCGGGGACTTGATCCCGCCGGCAACCGGGTGGGGTCGGGACAATCCCCGGGCGGACGTCGGCACCGCAACCACCTGCCCCGCTCCCGTGTCGGTGAAGTAGATCCAGCCCGACTTCGACACGGCCAGGTCGTTGGGCTGCACATCCGTCGCCACTGTCTCGATCTTCTTGGTGGCCGGGTCGATCACCACGATCCGCTTCTCCTTCGCCTCACCCTGTGTCGCCGCATAGAGGCGACCATCGGAACCCACCTTCAATCCGCTGATCTTCGGTCCGTTCTCCAGCCAGGGCGTCGCTTTGGATTCGCCCGCGGCGACCCGGTACACGGTGCCCTTGGGAAGGTCGGCGAAGTAGAAGTTCCCAGCGGCGTCGCTGCCGGCGGCATCGGTGAACGCGTACCCCTCGCCCACGAGCTCCCAGTCGCCCGGGGATCCACCATTCGGCAACACCTTCGAGAGCGCCTCGTCCCCGCGATAGTTGTCCTTCGTCTGGGGCTCCGGCAGCGAGGCCAGCTCCGGACGCCACAGCCAGCGCAGTGAATCAGGCAGGATCGCTCCACCATGCTTGCCGTTGTGACCACCGTCCCCGAACACGAAGCGGTAGTCGTAGCCGGCGAACCCGAGGGCACTGGCCATCTGCTGGTTCGCCAGCGGCCAGTTGCCATGGAGGTTGTTCAGGTCGTTCGACCCGTCCTGCAGGAAGACCCGGATGGCCTTGCGCTCGGTCTTGCGGATGAGGCCCGGGATGACATCGCCACCCCGGATGTTCACGAAGCTGCCGATCTGGCTGAGCACCTTGCCGAACTGTTCCGGACGCTCCCAGGCAGCGGTCCAGGCACAGATCGCGCCGCTGCTCATGCCGGCGATCGCGCGGTTGCGGGGATCGGGACTGAGGTTCAGCCCGTACTTCTGGACGACGAACGGCAGCAGTTCCTCGACGAGGAACCGGGCATAGGCGTCCCCCAGCGAATCGTACTCGAAGCTCCGGTTGCTCCGATTGCCCCAGCCGGTGGCCGCTGGGGCATTGGTCCCGCGGTGGCCGGGGTTGATGAACACACCCACCGTGACCGGCATCTCTCCCTTGGCGATCAGGTTGTCGAAGACGACCGGTACCCGCTGCTGCCCCTTCTCGTCGACATAGGTGTGGCCGTCCTGGAACACCATCAACGCTGCGGGCTTGGCGGCGGAATACTGGGCCGGGATGTAGACCCAGCCGTCGCGGGAGGTCTCAGGGAAGACCTTCGAGGTGGTGAACTGGAACGCCTCCACCCGTCCCTGCAGCACACCGGAGGCACGCTCGAGGGAGTCCGGACCGAGGGGGTAGTTGTCGGCTGACTGGACGGATCCGGTGAGGATCGAGGCCAGGAGAATGACGAGGGAACCGCGGGGGAGAGGCATGCCCCAGAACTGCCACGGGAGCCCCGACAACGGAAGCCCAGATGTGGAGTGAACGACGGCCCGGTCGTGACGCTCGAGCCATGACGGCCGTAAGACTCCCAAGGGCCCGAGATGCTCTATTGAACAGGATTCTCAATACTCTGCCAACCGCACCACGAGCGATTCATAACCCACCACCCGACGGTACCGGCTCTCCTCCTCTACCCGGTCCACCGCCTGCTGGACCTCGATCCGACCCACGCGTTCCGTGCAGCCCTGGATCAGGCTGCGCAGCAGCAGTCGGGCATGGGCCGCGCCCAGGCAGAAGTGCGCCCCACTCCCGAAAGCCACATGGGGATTCGGCTTCCGGTCCAGTCGGACCTCCTCCGGGGCCTCGAAGGCGGCCTCGTCCCGGTTCGCCGACGCCCAGCAGAGGGAGGCGCGTCCATTTGGAGGGACCGTATGGCCTTGGACCTCCGTCGATACCGGACAGACCCGACCGATGTGGGTCAGCGGGGACACCACGCGCAGGAACTCCTCCACCGCCAGCACGATCCGCTTCGGATCCGCCCGCAGGAACTCACGCGCCTCGGACCGTTTCCCAAGATAGCCGAACACCGAGGACACCATGTGGATCACGGTGTCGCGTCCGCCGGCAAAGGTGAGGTTGGCGAAGCCCATCTGCTCCTCCCGGGTCAGTGGACGCCCCTGGAACGTCGCCTGGCACAACGCACTGAAGAAGTCGTCCCCGGGATTCCTCTGGGCCCGGTCCAACTGATCGTGCAGATACGTCTCGAGGGCCGCACCCTTGCGTTCCCCGGAGGCCCCGTCCTTGAACACGTGGGTACCCCATCCGATCCAGGTCTCCGCCTCCGATTCCGGGACGTTGAGGAGATAGGTCAGGGCCCGCGATTGGAACGGCAGCGCGAACTCGCGGACGATCTCGATCGAGGGACGCCGCAGGGCGTCCGACAGCAGTTCGGCCACGAGGGCATCCACCCGGGCGACCATTGCGGGGTCCTTCGACCGCTGGAAGAACGGCTCGACGATCGCCCGGTACTCGGTGTGTTCGGGCGGATCCGTCTCGACCGGGATCTGCCGCATCGTCCGATAGGCCTCCTCCGACGGGATCGGCACCCGGAACGGGGCGTCCGAGCTGAACGTCTTCCAGTCCTTGGCAGCCCGACGGACGTCCTCGTGCCGGAGGATCATGGGGACCTCCTCACCCTGGAACTCGCCAACGAAGAGGCCCGACTCGCGTCGGGCCTTCTGGAACGGATCGTGTGATGGATCCATGGAGATCAGTCACGGATCGGGCCCAGGCCCGACCTCAGCGATTCGGCTGGGGGGTGAACCGGAGATAGGGCTTCACGGTCCGGAACCCCTTCGGGAACAGCGTCTTCGCCTCGTCGTCCTTCACGGCCGGAGTGATGATGCAGTCCTGCCCATCCTTCCAGTCGGCCGGCGTCGCGACGCGGAACTTGGAGGTGAGCTGGAGCGAGTCGATCACCCGGAGCAGCTCGATGAAGTTGCGGCCGGTCGAGGCCGGATAGGTCAGGGTGAGTTTGATCTTCTTGTCCGGGCCGATGATGAACACCGAGCGGACGGTCATCTTGTCGTCGGCGTTCGGGTGGATCATGTCGTACGCCGTGGCCACCACGCGCTTGGGATCCGCGATGATCGGGAAGTTGACCGTGGTCGACTGCGTCTCGTTGATGTCCTTGATCCAGCCGTGGTGGTCCTCGATGGGGTCGACGCTGACGGCGGCCACCTTGACGTTCCGCTTCTGGAACTCGGCCATGAGCTTGGCGGTGGCGCCCAACTCGGTGGTGCAGACGGGGGTGTAGTCCGCCGGGTGCGAGAAGAGGATGCCCCAGGAGTCCCCGAGCCACTGGTGGAAGTCGATCGTTCCCTCCGTGGTCTCAGCGGTGAAGTTCGGCGCGATGTCGCCCAGTCGAAGTGCCATAGGTCGTGACGTGTTGCGGTTTGTGTGGACGCGAAACGTAGCCGGCTGGGCGGCGCGCTGGCAATGCTCCCGAGAGACAGGGACGGCAATCGAACGCACCGGGCGCGTCCCGCTCAGGTGAGCAGCATCTTGACCGCGACCGCCGCCAGGATGACCGCGAGACCCACCCGGACGACCTGCATCGGGGCCCGGGTGCTGATCCAGGAGCCGATCAGCACGCCCGGGATCGATCCGACCAGCAGGTTGACCAGCAGGGAGTAGTTCACATTCCCGAGGAAGAGGTGCCCCAGCCCGGCGATGAGCGCGAGCGGGATGGCATGGGCCAGGTCCGTGCCGACTAGGCGGCTGGGGGTCAATCGGACCGGATAGAGATACACCAGCATCACGGTCCCAAGCGCCCCGGCACCGATGGAGGTCAGCGTCACCAGCACCCCGAGGACGGCGCCTGCGAGAACGGTCAGGACAGGCTGAGAACGCCCGAGCGCCCCCACTACGCCACCCGGACCCCGTCGCCCCACCTCCTGGAGCCAGTCCTTCGCCAGGATGCCGACCGAGGTGATGAGGAGGGCGACCGCCACGGCCTGGATCAGGAACCCGCCCCGGATCTGGGCGGTCGCGGTCAGGGTCATCCACGCCAGCGTCGCTGCCGCGGCCGGAAGACTTCCCATGGCGAGACGTCGGACCACCGGCCAATCCACGGTCCCATGTCGATGATGGACCACGGTCCCGAAGATCTTGGTCAGGGCGGCATACAGGAGATCGGTACCCACCGCCGTCTGCGGCGCGATCCCGAACACCAGGACGAGGATCGGGGTCATGAGGGCACCCCCACCCACCCCCGTGGCACCGACGACAGTGCCGACGAGGAGTCCAGCGACGGCATTGGGCGCACTGAGGTCCACGGAAGAGGCGGCGACGGTGGAGGAACACGAACCGGGTAACAAGAAATCAGCAGATCCCCCCCAAGCGACCGCAGTGCCGCCTCGCTCAACCCCGATCTGAAAACCAATACCACTTATTCTCTATTGACTTGGTGTACTTTATTCCAAAGATGGTCGCGTTGTGCGCGGAAAACGATGGTTGCTTTGCTGTTCAGGCTGGCTGGCCCTGATGCTGTGCATCGGCTGCCAACCCAGTGGCGTGCCCCGGAACAAAGCCGGCCATCCGCAGATGCTCAACGCCTCGTTCGATCTGGGACGGGAGCTCTTCAGTGCCCTCAATGCCGGATTCAAACCCTGGTATCGGGCCCGCACCGGACAGGAGATCGACGTGGTGAACTCCCACGCCGGCGCCAGCAAGCAGGCCCGGGCGGTGGTCGATGGGCTTGATGCCGACCTGGTCACGCTCAACACCGTCAGCGACGTCGATTTCATCGCCCGACGCGGACGCCTCCTTCCGGAGGACTGGCGTTCCCTGCTTCCGAACCACTCGGCTCCCTATTCCACCGTCGTCCTCTTCCTCGTTCGTGAGGGCAACCCACGCCACATCCGGGACTGGGATGACCTGATCCAACCCGGGGTCACGATCACCCTCCCCAATCCCAAGACCAGCGGCACCGGACGCAACGCGTACCTTTCGGCCTGGGGACATGCCCTGAGGAAGTCCGGCGGTGACGAGGCCCAGGCGAAGGCATTCGTGACCCGACTCTTCGCCCATGCCCCGGTGCTCGATACCGGTGGACGCGGCGCGACGATCACCTTCGTCCAGCGTCGGATGGGCGACGTCCTGATCACCCTCGAGGCCGAACTCGCCTCCATCCAGAAGGAATACCCGAAAGCCCGGTTCGAGACGGTGGTCCCCGGTTCGAGCATCAACGTGGAGATGCCCGTGGCCGTCGTGGAACGAATCGCCCGCAAGCACCAGCTGCTCGACCCCGCCCGGGACTACCTCGAATACCTCTACACCCCGGAGGCCCAGGAGATCATGGCCCGGCTCCACTTCCGCCCCCACAACAAGGAGGTCCTGGCCCGCCACCGTCACGATTTCCCTCCCATCACCCTGATCGACGTCGACCGCGACCTCGGAGGATGGGACGCCGTCATGAAGCAGCATTTCGCGGAGGGGGGCCTCTTCGACGAGATACACGAGAATCAGCACCGCCCATGAGTGTCGACCCGCCGCCCTCGTCGTCTCCCCAGACGCCCCCGCACCGCCCCCGGGTCCTTCCCGGATTTCGTCTGACGTTGGGGTTCACGGTCTTCTACCTGAGCCTCCTCCTCCTGATCCCACTGGGAGCCCTGCTGCTCCGATCCACGCAGCTGGGCTGGGCGGATTTCTGGCGACACGTCAGCAGCCCCCGGGCCCTCGCCGCCTATCGGCTGACCTTCACCGCCTCGGCCATCGCAGGCCTGATCAACGTCGTCGGCGGCACCCTGCTGGCCTGGGTACTCACCCGCTACGCGTTCCCGGGACGACGAATCCTGGACGCCCTCATCGACGTCCCCTTCGCCCTTCCCACCGCCGTGGGGGGGCTCGCGCTCGCCAGCGTGTACTCGCCCACCGGATGGATGGGCCGGTGGTTCGCTCCTGGAAGTCCGATCGGGGACCTCTTCGGGCCCGACGGACTGAAGCTGGCCTACTCCCGGATCGGCGTGGTGATCGCCCTCACGTTCGTCAGCCTGCCCTTCGTGGTCCGAACCGTGCAGCCGGTGTTGGAGTCGCTCGACCGGAGCATCGAGGAAGCCGCCGCCTGCCTGGGGGCGGGACGTGGCCGCACTTTCCTGACGGTGATCCTGCCGGCGCTCGTCCCCTCGATCCTCACGGGGTTCACCCTCGCGTTCGCCCGGGCCGTGGGGGAGTTCGGCAGCATCCAGTTCATCTCCAGCAACGTGCCCTTCAAGACCCAGATCGCCCCGCAGCTGATCATCGAGAAGCTCGATGCCTACGAGCTGGAGGGGGCGGTTGCCATCGCGGTGTTCCTCCTCGTGGTCTCCTTCGTGATCCTCGCCGCCATCAACCTGCTGGAGAGCTGGACACGGCGCTTCCAATCCTGACATGGCCGGCCACGTCTCCCACCACTCCAGCAGCCACGCGCCGGCCTCGGGTCCCACCGAGGGCCTCGCGATCCGCTGCCTGCTCATCGGGCTGGCCCTGCTGTTCGTCGGACTCTTCCTCCTGTTGCCGCTCGCCAGCGTCTTCGCCGAGGCCTTTGGCCGGGGCCTGAAGCCCTATCTCGAGGCGCTGCGGGATCCCAGGACACTGGCGTCGCTCCGCCTCACGGTGCTCCTGGCAGCCGTCGTGGTCCCACTCAACACCGTCTTCGGCATCGCCGCCGCGTGGGCGATCACCCGGTTCCGGTTCCCCGGGAAACCCCTGCTCGTCACCCTGATCGACCTCCCCTTCGCCATCTCGCCCGTGGTCGTCGGGGTCATGCTCCTCGTCCTTTTCGGCGCCCAGGGATACTTCGGTCCCTGGCTGCGTGAGCACGACTTCCGGATCGTCTTCGCCCTCCCCGGAATGGTGCTCGCGACCCTCTTCGTGACGATCCCGTTCGTCGCCCGGGAACTCATCCCCCTGATGCAGTCGCGCGGCCCCGATCTCGAGGAGGCCGCCCTGACCCTCGGCGCCAGCGGCTGGCAGACCTTCTGGTATGTCACGCTGCCCGGAGTCCGCTGGGCGGTCCTCTACGGGGTGATCCTCGCCAACGCCCGGGCCATGGGCGAGTTCGGTGCCGTCTACGTGGTCAGCAAGCCGGTCCCGGGTGAGATCCCGCTCGCCCTCTGGGTCGACACCCTCAACTCCGAACACCAGGGCACGGCCGCCTTCGCCGTCGCCAGCCTCCTCACCTTCGTCGCCATCGCCACCCTCGTGGTGAAGGCATGGCTGGAGTCCCGCCAGCACCGCGAGATGGCCCGGGGTCAATCCTCCCACACCGAATGAGCATCGAACTCCGCTCTGTCTCCAAACGGTTCGGCGACGTCGCCGCCGTCGACCAGGTCTCCTTCTCGGTCGCCGACCGTGAACTCGTCGCCCTCCTCGGTCCCAGCGGTGGCGGCAAGACCACCGTGCTCCGCATGATTGCCGGGCTCGAGAACCCCACCTCCGGGGACCTCCTCATCGGGGGCCGCCGCGTCAACGAGGTCCCCGTCCAGCAGCGCAACATCGGCTTCGTCTTCCAGAACTACGCCCTGTTCCCGACCATGACGGTGTTCGACAACATCGCCTTCGGCCTGAAGGTCCGGGACTGGAAGTCCGCCGACGCCGCCGCACGGGTGGAGGAGCTGCTGGGCGTGTTTGGTCTCGAGGGCCTCGCACGCCGGTTCCCCCACCAGCTCTCCGGTGGCCAACGCCAGCGTGTCGCCATCGCCCGCGCCCTTGCCCCACGTCCGCAACTGCTGCTCCTCGACGAACCCTTCGCCGCCGTGGATGCCAAGATCCGGCAGGAGCTCCGCGAATGGCTGGTCCGCCTCCACAACGAGCTCCATGTCACCACCCTCTTCGTCACCCATGACCAGGAGGAGGCCATGGAGGTCGCGAGCCGGATCGTGATCTTCAGCCGCGGGCGCCTCGAACAGATCGGCAGCCCCCGCGAGGTCTACGAACAGCCGGTGAACGAGTTCGTCGCCCGGTTCATCGGCGTGCTGAACGTGCTGGAAGGTCCCGTCCGGAACGGCGAGGCCCAGATCGGAGGACTGGTCTTCCCGTCCCACGGTGTCCCGGACGGCGGGACCCTCCGGATCGGCTTCCGTCCCTACGCGGTCCAGCTGTCCCGGAACCTCGGCGAGTTCCGCCACACCGCCACCCTCCGCCACACCTACTTCCTTGGCATCCTGCTCCGGGTAGAGATCGAGCTGGATTCCGGGCTGGTGATCAAGGCCCGCATCACCAAGGAAGATTACGCCCGCCTGGGTCTCGCCGACGGCCTCCGCATCAGCTTCCAGATCCGCGAGTACCGCGTCCTCTCGTCCCAGGCTGGACCGCTCGCCCCAGAGGTCTCCCCGCCGGTCCAACCCGACATCGCCGAGGGCATCTGATCCACCCCTCACCGCCGACTCCAGGACGGCAGACCACCGCGGGTCAGGCCAAAGGGCGATCCCGGCTCCTCACCGGGAGCCTCATCACCGGTTCGACTGGGCAACCACGGATGGAGCTCAGCCCCAGAGCGTCCGGACCTTCGCCAGCGCCTCGTCGAGACGGCTGGCGTCCTTACCGCCACCCCGGGCGTTGTCGGGCCGACCGCCACCCTTGCCGCCGACGATCGGGGCGATGGTCTGGATGATCTTGCCCGCGGCCGCCTTGGCGGTGAATTCCGGGGTCACGGCCGCGACGAGCGACACCGCGCCGCCGGCATGCCCGCCGAGGACGATGACCCCTTGGAACGACCCCTTCAACGCGTCGGCGACCGCCTGGAGGGTGTCTCCATCGGCCGACCCGAGGTTGGCGATCAGGGCCGGCACACCGTTCACGGTCTCGGCGCGCGCCAAGAGATCCTTGGCCTGCCCGGCCGCCTCCCGCTGCTGAGCCGCCTTGAGCGCCTTCTCGAGGTCCCGATGGTGGGCGAGCAGTGCATCGACCTTCTTCTCGAGCTCGTGGATCGGCGCCCCGAGCCGACCGGCCAGACTGCGGATCAGCGACTGGTCCTCGACCGTCCGACGCCACGCCTCGAGGCCTGCGACTGCCTCGATGCGGCGGACCCCGGCGGCGATCGCATTCTCGCCCACGATCCGGAACAGGCCGATCTCACCGGTCGCCCGGGAATGCGTGCCGCCGCACAGCTCCATCGAATAGCCGTCCAGACCACCCGGACGCCCGCCGATCTGCACCACGCGGACGTTCTCCCCGTACTTGTCGCCGAACACCTGCATGATGTCCTTGCGGGACTTCACGTCGGCATAGGGGGCCTCGGACCAGCTGATGAGGCCGTTCTCGACGATCCGCTCGTTGACCAGTCGTTCGATGTCGGCCACCTGGGCCGGGGTGAGCGCCGCGCTGTTGAAGTCGAACGTGAGCTTCTCGGGCGTGACGAGGGATCCCTTCTGGGTGGCCTCACGGCA
>Ga0315902_10003257_pt1 | contig 24451 bp, 18 predicted proteins | sample LakEriMetagenome_9_FD_203523 | JGI IMG/M metagenome (GOLD analysis project Ga0315902, IMG submission 203523) | Freshwater fungal communities from buoy surface, Lake Erie, Ohio, United States - Buoy 12 MA117 | ecosystem: Environmental > Aquatic > Freshwater > Lake > Lake biofilm | place: USA... | reverse complement strand
AGCCGCGACCACATCGGTTGGGCCTTCATGACCTGGAGGAATTGGCAACCTGAGGTATTCACCAACACCGGACGACCCAAGATTGATGAAGGCATCCTCCAATCCATCGGAACAAAGGAGGCCAATACATTTGGACGAATCCTGGAACTTCAAAAGGCTCTGGGTCAACTATCAGATGGTGCTAATGCTTGGCTAAAGACTGTCACCAGGGAAGGGCGTATCCATCATACGTGCCAATTGGCCACGAACACAGGACGGAATGCCCACAGTCGTCCTAACCTTGGTCAGACTTCCTCTGATCCTCGGTGTCGTAAACTGTTTGGTCCTGGCGAAGATATGCGTCAGGTTGGGGCTGATGCTTCTGGACTTGAGCTGCGTATGCTTGGCCACTATCTTGCTTTTTATGATGGAGGCGCCTTCGCAGATGTTGTTGTCAATGGAGACATTCATCAACAAAATGCTGATCGGGTTGGCTGCTCCAGAAAGGACGTTAAGACCCTGACCTACGCCTTCATCTACGGAGCATCGGATAAGAAGATCGGAGCTTCCCTAGACAAGTCCCTTGACGACAAGAAAGCCGTTGCTCTTGGTAAGGACATTCGTAAGAAGTTCCTTGAGGCTATTCCTGGCCTTGATCAACTACTCAAGGCGGTCAACAAACGAGCAGAGTCCGATGTTCTCAAAGGGTTGGATGGCCGCCCCATCCGCCTCCAAGGAAAGAAGCACGCTGCCCTTAACTACCTCCTTCAATCCGCAGGAGCCATTGTTTGCAAAAGGTGGAATGTCATTTCATTCAATCAATTCCAACAACTGGGGTATGCCTGGGATGTGGACTTCCAATGGCTTGGTTGGATTCACGACGAAATTCAACTTGCTGTAAAACCAAACCTCGTTAATGATGCCAAGTTCCAACTCGAATGGGCGATCGTCCAAGCCGGAGAATACTACAACCTCAGAGTACCCCTCGCGGCAGAAGCAAAAGAAGGAGCTTCGTGGGCAGACTGTCACTGATACACATCTCCGTGTTGATGCCGACTTCTTTGCCTATCGCGCCTGTCAATCTGCTGAAACGGAACTTGACTGGGGCGATGATCTGATTACGATCGCCAGCAACTTTAAGGTTGTCCTAGAAATCTTTGAGGGGGAACTCCAACTCCTCCGTCAACGGTTTGACAGCAACTACATCACCCTCTATTTTTCTGACACAAAAAATTTCAGGAAGCTTATTGATCCGGAATACAAGGGCAAGCGCACCAAGCGTAAACCCGTAGGATACAAGAGGCTTCTCAACTGGTGTGCAAAGCACTACAAAGTTATTCGCTACCCCAATCTAGAAGCAGACGATGCCCTAGGATTGGAGTGCCACCTAGATCCATCTGACTTCATCCTGATCAGTCCCGACAAGGACATGAAACAGATCGCCTGTCGCCTGTTCAACGGCGAAGAGGAGGTCACTGTCACCCCCGAAGAAGCCGACTACTGGTTCTGGACGCAGTGCCTGACCGGTGATCCGGTGGACGGGTACAAGGGGGTTCCTGGAGTTGGATCAGTAGGTGCCAGGAAGATCCTTGACAAAGCGGAAGATCCATGGGAGGCTATTGTAGCCGCTTACCAAAAGACTGGATTGACCGAGGAGGATGCCCTCCGCAACGCTCGTTTGGCTAGGATCCTTCGTCCTGGTGAATACAATTCCACGACTAAGGAACCTATCCTATGGACCCCATCATTTGGCTAGATCTGATTCTAGTCCTTGCTGTTCTCTACATTCTGGATCGAAATCTCTTTCATTATGTCGATCTACACCTTCAGAATCTTGGAACCACTCTCTCACTACAATTCCATAAAAGACTTCTTGGAGTCCGATTGTGGCTCGACCGACAAGCAATGGTCCACAGAGGACCCGTGGGCAAACTCTGGAACGAGTACTGCCTCTGGAAAATCCGAAACAACCCAGCCTACAAAGAGTTCTTCGAAAAGCGTGAGTAAGTATTCACCTTCCCACTACCAACGTGGCGGGTCTCAAGTGTGGGACTTCATCATTGATCAGAACCTGGACTTCCTTTGTGGCAATGTGGTTAAGTACATCTGCCGTGCTGGATATAAGGATTATGAGTCCGAACTGGATGATCTCCTGAAGGCTAAGGCCTACATTGAGAAGAAGATTGCCCAAGTTTCGGAAGGTCGTAATCGATGATCACTCCATCGTTGCTTCAACAGGCCATTACTTTTCGAGAGGTAATGGATCAACCGCTCAACACACCGGATGAGAATGTTCACGAACTTCAAGCAACTCTGATCAACGAGGAGTACAAGGAGTGGCGTGATGCGTTTGAAGATGAACTAAATGTCTCAAAGGTTGATCAATTGAAGGAGTTGGCCGATCTTGTGTTCGTCTGCTACCAGTATGCTGCTGCTCGTGGGTGGAATCTGGACGTGGCCATGCGTCGAGTGTTTGAAAGCAATATGTCCAAGCTGGTCGATGGCAAACCCCTACGTCGAGCAGATGGTAAAGTACTGAAGGGCCCCAACTACTATCCACCTATCCTTGACGATCTAGTATGACCAACTTTGCTGACCTGGGAGACCTCCCTAAAACTATCGCCCGGACCGGTCGCGTTCAATCGTGGATCGATAATCCGGAATCGCGCCTTCCCGTCAGTTGCACCGTCTTTGTAGTAGAAGACAGCATGGAGGGTCCCGAGGGCATTGAAGCCTCCTGGCGTTTTGTTTCCCACGCTCTCCGTAATGGTGCTGGTGTTGCGGTCCACCTTTCTAAACTCCGTCCGTTGGGCCACGACAATGGTCACGGCCTTACCGCCTCTGGCCCTGTTTCTTTTGCTCGCATCTACTCGGCTCTTAATGAAACACTTCGAAGGGGAGGATTCTACAAGAATGGGGCTGTGGTATGCCATCTTGACTATACTCATCCCGATGCTATTGATTTCATCCGTGCCAGTCGTTCGGATCTGGCTTGGGTAAAGCGTTGCCTTAATGTTGATAGTCACTTTTTGGAGGATGCTTCTCCAGAACTGATTGCAGCTACCCTTGATGGTATCAAGAAGGGTGACATCTGGCTAAATAAGATTCGTCGTGATGCCTACGGTAAGCGCATCTACGGAAATGTATGCCTTGAGGTCTACCTCCCCAGCCGTGGTACTTGCCTCCTACAACATATCAATCTTGGTGCCTGCGACATTGATGAGCTGGTGCCAGCATTTACCGAGGGCATGTCGTCCCTGGTAGCACTTCATGCTAAGACAGGAGTTGGAGATACTGGAGAATATCTGCCTCCTGAAACTGACCGACAAGTAGGACTTGGTGTTTTGGGCCTGGCTAACTTCCTTGCCTATCACAAAGTCACCTACAAACAATTTGGTCAGGCTTTAGATGATTACTTCGCACACGCATCACAAAATTCCCCCGCCGATGTACTCGTTGGGGAACTTGCCAAGGCCATTGAAGCAGCAGCACAGATTGCCCGCCACGCCAAGATGGACAGGGCGTTCGCTATTGCTCCTACCGCTTCTTGCAGCTACAGCAACATCGATCTTAGGGGCTTCACTGCCACTCCAGAGTTGGCTCCTCCTATTAGCCGTCACGTTGATCGCGATTCGGGAACGTTTGGGGTTCAGTCATACGATTACCCTGACGACTGCGAAATTGCTGCGGAAGTTGGTTGGGATAACTACACGCGGGTAGTTGATGGAATAGTGCGACTCTTCCAACATACACTGCTGTTCCATGGGTACTCGTTCAACAGTTGGAGCGATGTAGTAACCTACGACACAGCCTTCCTCAAGGAGTGGCTGGACTCACCCCAAACATCTCTCTACTATGCTCTTCAGGTGATGCCTGATACGCAGGCCAAGGACGATGCTCTGGCTGCACTAAATGATGATTTCAAAGATCTCTTTAACTTTGAAACAGACATTGATCCGGATTGTGGCTGCCCGAAAGTTCAGCCCGACAATGAACCTTGTATTCCTTGCGGAGAATGAACCCCACACTATCGCCCTATGATCAAGTCATCAGCCGCAAACGCAAGTGGACTCCAGTTGCTGTTCAGAAAGGCAAGCTAGTTGATGGTGCCGAAGACGCGATCTACCGTGCCCTTGGTCTACGCCACCTCGAACTGCCTGTTAGAGAATTCCTACAGCAGGGGCTGGAAAAGGAGCTACCTAATACTCCTGGTGTACGTCAAGCTCTGCTATCTAATCAGTTGGATGAAGAGCGTCACGACCAAGCTCTTAACTATGTTGTTGCGGCTCACGGCTCCAACGATAAGTTCGAAGCTGAAGCCAAGCACATCCTCAAGGCATGGCTCGACGCACCAGAACATCCCCTATTGAAAGCTGCCATCCTTGAACGTAGTGTCTTCTTCGTCATCCTTCCCTTCTTCCGATTCACGGGAGACATCGGCATCCGCACCACAGCAGCAGACATCAGCCGAGACGAACAAACCCACGTCGCTGTCCACTCGATGGTCTGCTCCGAGCTGGGCCTCAAGTCCACATCAGGCCTCAATCGACTTCGTAGAGCGACTGTTGGATGGGTAGTGGATGGGCTGTCCTCGTCTGAGAATAAGTATCTGGACAAGGACTTCTGGCTGAACCAGTCTGATTCCTTGTATGAAAGGGGTAAGGCACCGGGCCTATCCGATACCAAACGTGCCAGGATGCCAGCATTCTTTGAGGCATCTAACACTGACCTCCCTCAGTATGGCTGACAATTACTTAGATCCAGACCTGCTTCCCCTGACCCGTGTGGTTGGGGGGAGTATTTCTCTTAAGAACCTCATTGCTGAACTCGATGAGATGTATCCAGACAACTACCCAGACCACGAGATGACAGCGTGGGAATCCGGTAGGATGGCTGGATGTATTGAAATCATCCGTTACCTCAAATCAAAGGTGTAATTATGTGCTTCCAGGCCCCTTCCCCACCGCCCATGCCGGAGATGCCTCCGTATCCGGAGATGCCCGCAGCGCCCCCACCGGCTCCTACCCCGGTTACTGGCCCTATGGCAGGTGGTTCAACCGCCCCCACCACGATCCGTCCCTCCAAGAGCCAGCGGGCTTCCAGCCAGAGTGCTGCCGCTCGTGGCCCAGGTCGGCTTCGTATTCCCACCGCTTCGGCTTCCACTGCTGGTGCCGCAGCAAGTTCTGCTCCGGAGACTTCCGGTGGCAGCATCAACCTCAACATTGGTAAGTAACAATGGAATCCTCGTCTGCCGCTTCCCGATACGCAAAACTGGCAAGTGACCGGACGATCTTCCTCGATACCGCCAGGGACTGTGCAGCTCTAAGTCTTCCATATCTCCTCACCCCAACGGGTCTGGTGAATGGGCAGAAGCTTCCTACCCCATGGCAATCTATCGGAGCCAAAGGCGTTAACGTCATGGCCTCGAAGCTGATGCTTAGCCTGTTTCCAGTAACAGCTACGTTCTTCAAGCTTCAGATCAACGACGGAAAGCTGGCCTCGAATCCAGATCTTGATGCTACAATCAAATCAGAGATTGATTTGAGCCTCTCCAAAATGGAGCGGGTAGTCATGCAAAACATTGCCGAATCACAGGACCGTGTTGTCCTCCACCAGGCAATGAAGCATCTGATTGTAACCGGGAATGTCCTGGTATACATGGGTTCGAAGGGTGTGAAGTTGTACCCTCTTGACCGTTTTGTGGTCGTCCGTGATGGAGAGGGTCAACCCACAGAGATCCTTACGGTTGAATCTATTGATCGACAGTTCCTTCCAGAACAATTCCAACACGAAGAGAAAGTAGTCAATCATACTGGTGACAATGCCTCTACCCCTAGCATCGACGTAAATGTTGGTGAAGGCGAGGCTGCTGTTTATACCTGGGCCAAGCTCAAGGATGGGCAGTGGCGCTGGCGGCAAGAAGTAGATGGAGAGGTGGTGCCTGAATCCGAAGGCAAGGCCCCCAAATCTACTAGCCCCTGGCTTCCCCTGCGGTTCAACGTAGTGGATGGTGAGGACTATGGTCGTGGTAGGATTGAAGAGTACCTCGGAGATCTTAAGTCCCTCGAAGGTCTGATGCAGGCCATGGTTGAGGGCTCTGCTGCTGCTGCCAAGGTTGTCTTTCTGGTATCTCCTTCTGCTACCGTTAAGCCTTCAACGCTGGCAAAGGCTGGCAACGGTGCTATCATTCAAGGTAGGGCCGAAGATGTTACGGCTGTTCAGGTTCAGAAGCAGGCCGACTTCGCGTCTGCCTACCAGATGATCACCCAGTTGGTACAACGACTGAGTGAAGCATTCCTTATCCTTACTGTGAGGCAGAGTGAACGCACTACTGCTGAAGAAATTCGCGCCACCCAGCAGGAACTCAACGAACAGCTTGGGGGAATCTATGGGAATCTGACAGCCGAACTGCTTCGTCCCTACCTCCAACGTAAGCTATTCACTCTTCAACGTTCGGGTGATCTGCCTAAGCTGCCCAAGGGGGTTGTCTATCCAACCGTCATTGCGGGCATCGAAGGCATTGGCCGTGGTCAAGATCGTGAAAGTCTCATGATGTTCTTGAGCACAATCAGCCAATCCATGGGTCCAGAAATGATGATGACGTTTATCAATCCAGAGGAAGCAATCAAGCGATTGGCTGCTGCTCAAGGCATTGATACGCTGAAACTGGTCAAGACCCAAGAAGAACGCAACGTTGAGAAATCACAGATGGCCGCACAGAGTGCCCAAGCATCTCTCATTGGCCAAGCAGGTAATCTTGCCAAGGCTCCACTTCTGGATCCTTCCAAGAATCCTCAAGCAATTGAATCCCTAAGTAATGTCGCTTCCAACTTCTCGCAACTCGGCCAAGGGCAAACCCCCGGAGGATCTCCAGCAGGAGTCAGTCAGTGAGGAATCCATTCCAACTGAACTGACCCCTCGTCATAAGACTGCTGGAACATCTTCTGTCAGTGCTGATACTGTCAGTTCCAATCTGATTGGTTCTCGGCCCCGCATTATCGTTCCTGGCCTCGGCAAAGTTACCCTCGTCATCCACTAATCATTATGCCTGAACTCACATTTGATGCAACCGATCCGGCTGAAACTGCTGCTCGTGAAGTAGAGGAGGCCCGCCTCCTTGAACTTGGCAGCCGCCTTCAGGACGAAGAGGAAGCAATTCAAAGCGAGACTTACGACAAAGCCCGTAAGGATTCGGAGGCAGAGCTTAACTACGCTGGCAAATTCAAGTCAGCAGAAGATCTGGAAAAGGCTTATCTGGAACTTCAGAAAAAGTTGGGCCAGAAAGACGACACCACTGAAGGCGAATCCGACAATGAGGATGAAGCTGAATCTACGGAAGAAGCTCCTCAGGATGTGCTGGCTGTAGAAAAGGATGTCCTTCTCAAGGCATCCGAAGAATACTACAGCAACGACAATCAGATCAAGCCTGAGACGCTTCAGAAGCTCAAGGAACTGCCCTCCGAAAAACTTATCGAGGCATACCTAGAACTTCAAAAGAACGCCCCTCTTGCCGCTGGTAAGCCCCTCTCAGACGCAGAGGCAGCTGACATTGTTAAGTCAGTTGGTGGGGAAAACTCCTACAAAGAAACCCTTTCATGGGCTGCGGAGAATCTAACTCCTGCTGAGGTGGCTGCGTATGATAACGTAGTCAATACTGGCAACAAGGATGCCATCTTCTTTGCTGTTCAGGCTCTCAACCAGCGGTACAAGGATGCCGTTGGGTTTGAAGGCAAGACGGTTTCAGGTAAGTCCGTTAAACAACAATCCGTCCAGGGCTTCCGATCTCAAGCAGAGCTGGCACGCGCCATCTCTGATCCACGCTATCGGAATGATCCAGCCTATCGGATTGACATTGAGAACAAACTGGCTGCAAGCGGCGATCTGATCTAACAGATTGTGGGGACTGCAATGTCCCCCTGCCTATTGAGGGTGGGATAACCTCGTAAAAAACCCAGTCATGACTGGAGTATTGGCCCGATGCGTCGGATAACCAATACAACGGACGTATTATCTAACAACCGAATACCTTTAATCCGGACAAAATTCTAAGTACTTAGGAATCAAGTAAACCCTTTTTTCCTTTAATCAAGTGACTGCAACTCTTACGCAACTCGGCCAGGTTAATAAGGCTGGCGACAAGAAGGCTCTCTTTCTGAAGCTCTTTACGGGCGAAGTTTACGAAGCTTTCCGCAACAACACGATCGCAAAAGGCCTGGTGATGAACCGGACCCTGCGTGGTGGCAAGGAAGCCCAGTTCATTCACACCGGTCGTATCCAGGCTGGCTACTACACCCCTGGCACCGCGATCCTGGGTAGCGGCAACCCTCCGGCTGCTGAGACCACCATCGCAATGGACGACCTGCTGGTTGCCTCTGCGTTCGTTGATAACCTCGACGAGACTCTGGCCCAGTATGACATCCGTGGCCCCATCGCCCGTCAGATCGGTCAGAGCCTGGCTGAATTCTATGATCGCCGTATCTTCCGCGTTCTGGATCGTGCCTCCGGCCTGACTGCTGCTGTGACCGGCGAGCCTGGTGGCTTCCGTATCAACCTCGGTGCCAACAAGGAGTATGATGCTCAGGCCCTCGTGGATGGTTTCTTCGAAGCCGCCGCTCGCCTGGATGAAATCGCTGCTCCTAAGGATGGTCGTGTTGCCGTGCTGTCCCCTCGTCAGTACTATGCACTGATCAGCCAGGTGGACACCAACATCCTCAACCGTGAGTATGGTGCCTCTGGTGGCAGCCTGAACAGCGGCGAAGGTCTCTACGAGATCGCTGGCATCAAGATCTACAAGTCGAACAACATCCCCTTCCTGGGCAAGTATGGTTCGGCTGCTGGTGCCAACATCGATGCCGCCGCCGTTACCGGCGAGAACAACAACTACGGTATCGCTACCGACTTCACCAACGCCTGCGGCCTGATCTTCCATCGGGATGCTGCTGGTGTGGTGGAGGCCATTGGCCCCTCCGTGCAGACCACCGGTGCTGACACCAAGGTGATCTATCAGGGCGATGTGATCGTGGGCCGCCTGGCCTATGGCGCTGGTCCTGTGCGCGTCTCCTGTGCTGGTGCCTTCCGCAACGTGGCCTGATCCTAGCCAAAACTAGGTTCAATAAGGGGTTAGCCTATTAAAGGTTAGCCCCTCTTTTTTTAATGTCCTGTCCGATAACATGACGACTCAACTCCAAGCAATTAACCAAATGCTTAACGGCATCGGGCAGGCACCAGTGGTCAGCCTTGATGTGGCTAACCCTGAACTGGCTCTTGCGCTGGCTATTCTTGACTCTGTAAGCCGAGAAGTTCAAGGCGAGGGCTGGCACTTTAACACCGAAATTAACTATCCGTTCACTGCGGACACAAACGGGGAAATTGCAATCCCTCAAGATGTACTGTCCTTGACGGATAACAAGACAGCTAACTCTCAGAAATACCAGACGGTATTGCGGGGTGGGAAGCTTTATGATAAGCTGGCCCATACCTATGAGTTTGTTCCTGGAGAGATCATCAACTGCGATGTGGTTTGGCTCTTTGACTTTGAAGACCTCCCTCAACCATTCAAGGACTACATCACGCAACGAGCCACCAGAGTATTCGCTGGACGAGCACTTGGTTCTCAGGAGATGGTGACCTTCAATGCACAGGATGAGACCATCCTCAGATCCAACTGTCTGGCCTACGATACCAGCACCTCCGAAGTCAATATCTTTGGTCTGGAAAGTGGTCAGAATTTCTACGTCTCATACACTCCGTTCCGTACTATTGCACGCTAATGGCTGCCGTTTCTCAGAAAATACCAAACTTGATTGGTGGGGTATCGCAGCAGCCTGATGCTTTCAAGGCAGCAAATCAGCTGCGAAAATGCACAAACTACTATCCAGATCCTACCTTTGGTCTGGCTAAGCGTCCGGGTCTTCGGGGCATTCGTAAGCTTGATAATGCTGTCTCTGATGGCACTTGGTTTCCTATCTTCCGAGACGACGAAGAGAAGTACCTCATTGAGTTTACCAAGCAAGGTGTTCTGAGAATCTGGGACGCAAACAGCGGCATTCAACAGACAGTAAATACTCCAGCAGGATCGGCCACCACATACGCAACACATACTGATTCTTCAGATCTGGCCATCCTTCAGATCAACGACTACAACTTTGTGTTGAACAGAACGGTTGTCGTGTTGGAGGATGCTGGAGATGTGAGCGCAGCAGTTACCCCCTATGGGTTTGTGGTGCTCAACAGTGTGGCATACGACACGAGCTACGAAGTTAAGATTGCTGGTACATCGTTTACCTACAGTACCCCCACAACTTCTGGTTCTTCTCTCAGTGCCTCAACGATCATCAACGCTCTGGTCTCTGCCATCAATGCTAACCCATTGTTTGTGGCAACCGGAGTGGGCAACAGCATCCATGTTCGAAGGGCCAACAACGCTGACTTCTCTCTGGAAGCAAAGGGTGGCACAGCAGGCAATGCCATTCAGGCATACAAAGGAACTGTCAGTGTTGTTGGTGAGTTGCCAAGGCAATTCCTTAATGGATCAATTATCAAGGTTCTCGCCTCAGAGAATTCAACTGGTGATGATTACTATGTGAAGTTTGTTACCAGCGATGGAAGCTCTAGCGGCACAGGTGTCTGGGAGGAAACGATTGGTCCTGGGGTGGTGAAGTCTTTTGATGAAGCCACCATGCCCCATGTAATCATTCGTGAGGCAAACGGCACATTCACCTTCCGTAAACTTGACGAGGCATCAGCACTTGCCACCCCACCTACTGCAACAGTAACGGGTGTTCCTTCTGCTGTTAGTATCCTCACTTCTGGGAACGGCAGGTATGCTGTTGGACAGAGCTTTCCAGTTTATGGTGGGACTGGTATCAACCTCCGTCTTAAAGTAACTTCGACATCCACTACCGGTGCCATCACTGGCATTAAGATCAGCCGGTCAGGTAGAGCATACACTGCCCTGGATGTTGTTACCAGTGCTGAGGGTGATACATTCCGGGTAGATACCGTCACTTCGGTAACTCAATCCGTAGATGGAATTGCATCCCAGTTCTGGCAGCCACGAGTTGTTGGAGACGCAGAAACCAACCTCATGCCCACATTTGTTGGGACAAACATTCATGGCATTTCATTTTTCAAGAATCGACTGATCTTGATGTCCAATGAAAATGTCATCTGCTCACGGGCTGGGGACTACTTCAACTTCTTTGCAAGCACGGTCATCACCATCGTTGATAGCGATCCGATTGATCTTAGTTGCGGTTCGTTGAAGCCAATTGAATTGCGTCATGCGGTTCAAATTCCTCGGGGATTGGCCCTGTTTGCCGACAATGCTCAATACATCCTGGAGACCTCAACAGAGGCATTCTCTGCTGCTACGGCTGAGATTAACTTGGTTAGTAGCTTCAGCCAGTCGCCCCGCATTTCGCCTATCGACACTGGTTCTAGTATTGTTTTCGTAGAACAAAACGATACATCCACCGGTGCGTTTGAAATGGTGATTGGTGGCCCAGGTGAGAAGCCTGCGGTTACCGAACTTACACGAGGCATTCCATCCTACATTCCCTCGGACATTCGTGATCTGAGGGTTACCACTTCTGCCAATACGTTCACCGCACTAAGCAATCGTGAACCCAAGTCCCTGTATCTCTTCCGCTTCTTTGAGGATGGAACCAAGCGACTGATGGCGTCCTGGTTCAAGTGGGAAATGGCAGGCACCATCGCAATGGTGGAGTTTGAACATGATACAATGTTTGTGGTTACACAGCAGGGTAGTAATCATGTACTCAGCAAGCTCAATCTATTGACGGATACTCCTGGTGGTGCGGTACTCTTTGAGGACAAGTACATCGATCTGCGCCTTGATCTTTTCGATTACAATCCCACCAAGGTTTACTTTGCTGGAACAGACGAGACCCACATCTGCTTTAAGGATGGATTCAATGATTCCACCCTTCAGCCTGTTCTGGTATCCTTGGATCCGCTGGAGCCTGGTGTTGTTCTTGAACTTCCTCTGGAGACAGATCTGGCACAGCCTGTTGGTCAACGGTACTTTGTGACGGTTGAGGAGAATCAAACAACCAAGAAATTCGCTCTTGGGTACAAGTATGAAGCCTCCGCTATTCTGCCTGCCTTCTACTTCTTGGTGAGTGAGGGGCGGAAGGATACACTCAACATCCCCACAATCAATCGACTATCGATCGATAGCTATGATTCTGGTCCGTACATCGTTAAGGTGCGGGCAGATGGTAGAGCAGAATTCTCCATCAATCTTCCCCAAATTGTGGGCAACCTTTACCTGGCCAACGCCATTCCAGTTCTAAGGAATGCACGGAATACCGTTCCTATTCTTGCCAAAGGCGATCAGGTAGAGGTAGAGTTGGTGGCGGATAGCCCCTTCCCCACGGCTCTCACGTCGATCACCTGGGAAGGCACCTACAACAACAAAGGAATCTCCCTTAAGTAGTAATGGGTATTCTCACCAAACTCATTGATAAAGCGCGGCCATTCGACGTTGAGTGGGTGGCCGCCCATCTTCAGCCAGCAGATCGCAGAGAACTAGAGGGCCTTGGCATTACTGATATGCGAATGGCCCTCCTTCAGGCTCTTGATGTCGAAGAGGATCCAATTTGCTTTTGGAATCCAGCTGGCATGATATGTGGGATGGCTGGGGTATCCAGAACAGATGCCCATAGCGGAGCCATCTGGATGTTAACCACACCCTATGTCCGCCAGTACCCAAAACTCTTTTTCAAGGAGGCAAGAAAATGGGTCGATCAACAAACCTCCTACCTGATGCTTCACAACATTGCTGATCCACGAAATGAGATGCACATGAAACTGCTTCACATGCTTGGATTCAAGCGGTTGGCATATCGAAGTGTTGGTCCCAACAATCTAACCTATGTAGAATTTGCTAAGTTAATGCCATGTGCCTAGGTGTTGAAACACTAGCTATTGTAACCGCGATTGGCTCCTTTGCTAGTGGAGCTATTGGCTCAATCGCTTCCTATCAGCAACAACAACAGCAGGCTAACTATGCGAATGCTGTTGCCCAACAACAATATCAGGCTCAGCTGACAGCCTACAACCAATCCGAAAGAAGCTATGAAGCGCAAATGCGTCTCAATGCTGAGGCTGCCAATCGGGCCTATACTTCGGAACAGAGCAAGCTTCAAGCTGAGTATGCCCAAGCAGCCCAGAAGGCCCAGGAACGCACCATTCAAAGTCTTCAGCAGCAGGGGCTTGTGATGGCCACCGGACGCTCTGGACAGTCAATTGGGCTACTGCTGGCGGATGCTGAAAGGACAGCCGATCGTGATATGGCAGTGCTGGGTCAGAACCTTGCGTATGCCAATCAGGATTACTGGATTGGTGCTGAAAGCATCTATAATCAGCAGGAGTCTGCAAACAATATGGCTGCTTCTCAGCGCACCATCAAGCCTTCCTCTCCGATTGCTATGCCGGGTCCTAGCGGTATTGGATTGGTGGCGGGACTTGGATCTTCGGCTATTGGTGGGCTGAGCACCTATAACGAACTTAAACCCCCTAAGGCTAAGGCTAATGGCTAGAATTTATGAATCAACTCCTGGACAAATTCAGCTAACTGGGCCACAGCGAGTTGCGGGGTTTAATCCAGTCCAAGCATTTGATCCTAGTTCCCAGTTCCTACGGGAAACACAGCGCCGCACCGAACAGTCCAATGCTGTTGCGGAGACTGTCCTCCAAAACAATAAACAAGACCTGGAGGCATTGACAGCCTTTTCTGAGACTCTCAACAAGGTCATGCTTGAAGAGACGAAAGGTCGCATTGAGAAGGACATCAAACTGGGAATTGCACGAGTACTTAATGGTGATGTTACGGTCAATCCAAACGTTGCGGATAAGTACAAGCAGGAAAAGCAGCAGTTCGAAGTAGCTGCTGATCAAGAACGTCAGACCGCCAATCAACTGACTGCGGTAAACCCAGGACTTGGTGAAACCTACCGCCAAGAAAGTCCCACCCTCAATGCGTATCAGCGGTATGGGGAAGCGGTTGGGCGTGCTCAACTGGCTGCCACTCAGGCTGAATATGTTCTTGACACCTTTGTGCGTGATCGGGACACACAAATTCCGCTGGTTCAACCAGATGGATCCACGAGATTCATCACTCCAGCCACTGCTCAAACACAGCCAGAATTGATGGCAGTTTGGCAGGTAGGTCTTCAACGGTTTATGGAGGCCGCTGGTGTTAGAGATCTCAATCCTCTAATCATTTCTGAACATCTCACCCCAACCATGCTTCGGGTACGGCAACGTATTCTCGGAGAACGGATGAAGGAGATTGTCACCAATCGAGTTGCACTTGATCAGGAACGGTTCATCGCTGGTGTTGGTGGTAAGATTAACGGCTTTGCCGATAAAACACAGGCGCAAAGTCTTGTTGCTACGGCATACAAAGAAGCCTATAATTTGACAGGCAATTGGCAGGCGGCCAACAAACTAGCCAACGATACCATCCTGACTCAGATCCAAAGGCTCGGGGCAACCAATCCGGTAGAAGCAAACACGGCTCTTGATAACTACGAAGCCTCCCTCATCAATCCGGAGGATCCTAGTCTGCGGACTGTTGGCGAGCGGTTCGGCCTTGATATTGCTGAGATTCGAACCAAACTCAATGGTCAGATTGAACAGCAGGCCAAAGAGGTTGAAGAAGCCGTAAGGGAAGAAATCTCTTTTATGCTCAATCAGTTCCAGGCCAACCCATCTCCTCGTTTGTTTGAGACAACGCAGACGAAACTGGAGGAGATGCAGTCCTTGTATCCTGAGGCAACCGAAGCACTGACTAAACTGAGAACCTTTGGTAAAAACTACAATCCAAAGAATGATCAGAATGTCATCGATGCCATCGGCAAAGGTGTCATTAAAAGTGTATCCGAGCTTCAACTACTTGAGGCAACTGGTCACATCAGTTCTGATGCTGCTCAACGTGCCAGGGCTCTGCTGCCCAGTGATGATAATGAGAAGTTGCTGCCTGAAAAGGCAACAATGAGAGCATATGCCCGCGATAAATTGCGTGGCATTATGAAAGCACAGGGTATCTCTGATGCTCAATTTGCGGACAAGTCTGCCTCAACAGTATCCGCCATTGTTGATATTGCTGCCGCCACCACACTGCGGCAAATGCAATCAGTAGACATGAATCGCCTCCAGGCACAGACCTTTATGGAGCAGCAGATTGTTTCTGCTCTTGGGCCTGGTGGGGACTTTGCCCCGATTCAAGATAAAACTGGTGCTTGGGTTCTACCGACTCCTGGTGCCATGCGTGGCCTGCCCCGCCCCGTTCGTAAGGTAGCTGGTCCTTCTGGACTGGATCTTGCTGAACAAGTGGCAGCCCGCCTTCCCCGCGTTGTCTCCGGACGCAGTAGTGTTCTCTTCCCACGAGAACGCCTTGAGTTGAACATGGATGTTCTCAATAACGGAGGCAAGCCATCTGCAGATTTGGAAGTCATGGCCAGGGCCAGCAACCTATCGGTTAATGAACTTCTGAAGAAACAGGCTGAATTACAGGGGATTCCGTACACCGTAACTTCTTCTAATGTTTCTGCTAAACGCTACTCAGACAACGCTAGCTACGATCCTGTTGCTGCTGCCGGGTTGGCAAATCCAAGAATTACAGGTCGCGCCAGAGAACGGCTTCGACTTCGCCTTCAAAGAGCCAAAGCCGGTCAAGATCTCCAAAGTCAATCCCAAGGAGGCGCTGGTAAAGGCCTGGCTTCCCTCAGAGCCGCTCTAGGCGAACTGGAGGGCGGTCCCGGTGATGCTGGGTATGGTGGGTATAACAATGGTGTTGCTGGAAGTCTGACAGATCCACAGCTGCCTAAGATGACCATCGCCCAGGTCAAGCAACGTGGCTACCTCCACAACGGAAAGTATCAATTCAAAGTCAAGACCCTAGAAGCTGCTCAACAGTTGGCAGGGATTCCAGACACAGCAGTGTTTGATAAGGCTACGCAGGACCGCCTGTTTGATGCGGTGATCACCGAGGGATTCCCCTGGAGGAAGAGACTTAATTCGTATCTGCGAGGTCAAAGCAATGATCTTCGTGGTGCTGTTGAGGATCTGACAATGGAATGGGAAGCAACTCGCAAGATTGATGCCCCCCGTTACCTTCGTGCCCTTAGGCAGGAGATGGCAGGCGGCGGAAATTTTAATGGTGCCGGGCTCCAATCGTTTCGACAGCAGGTAAGTTCCGTTACATTCGAACGCCCTGATGGTCAACCCGGCCTCGATGTATTCTTTGAAAATAAGCAATTCCCAGCAGTACTTCCTGGCAGAATCAAGGACATCAACTTTGAACCTGGCTATGGAAACTACGTGGTTGTGGAATCAATTGATCCAGAGACCAGTCAACCCGTTGATGTGCTCTATGCCCACCTTGCTTCTCGACCCTCCTTGGGGATTGGGACACGGGTGGTTCCTGGTCAAATCATTGGCCGACAAGGCGGTACAGGCAATGTTCGATCTGCGGATGGTACAATTGCCAGCATCGACTTCCTAGCTCCAGCCCCGGCTGGCAGCACCAGCATGACTCCGTATCGAAACTATGATCGCCTGCGGAGGCGCATTGCTGCTCAACTTGGGAAATAAGGCCCTTGTTCCTTGCGGGGAATAGGGCCTCCCGCCCTTTTAGTCTATTCACTGTCCCTTGAGGGGGACCCTACTTCCCCAAAACACAAATGGCTGATTACAACCTGGAAGGTGTTCCCGCTGTTAATATGGCGGAACGGGCCAAACAAAATCAAGCCGTTGCTGCGGCTAAAAAGAAAGCAGAGGAAGAGAAGCGTAAGCGCCAAGAAGCTGAGAAGCAACGCGCTGCTGCCGAAAAGAAGGCCGCTCAAGAGAAACAGTTCAATGAATCTCTTGTCAATCCTCTGGAATTCGCTAAACCTTTTGGTCAGTTCATTAGCGATCCTGGTGATGTTATCACAGGAGTGGCTGATCGGATGCTTGGCACCAAAACCCAAGAGATCTACCGCAAAGGTCAAAGTCAGATCCCAGGACTTGGAGCCGCTAAGGAAGTTCTTGGCACTGTAAGACAGGCCGGTGCGGACATCATTGAGAGTCCAGTTGATCTGGTATCTCAGATCGCGTTGGATGCTACGGTTAATCTTGGAAAGCGCCCCTACGAGGATGGGTACAAAAGAGCCCTCTCGGATATTGGTATTGAAGGACCCAAGACTGGTGTTGGTCAGGCTGCTTCCAAGCTTCTCAGTATTATCGCAACGGTTAGGGGTGCTCGCCGTCTGCCGGGTGGTAAGTTTGGCACCGCCCCTATCGATCCAAAACTTCAAGGCGTTGCTAAGCTTGGAGCCAAAGGCAAGAAGCTGGCACTTGAGGATCTGGTTCCTGGTGCTGTTGCTGATTTCCTGCTTACCAACGTCAAGGATGGTAACTTTTCGGATGCTGTTAAGTCAATGGTTCCCGAAGAATATCGGGATTCATTTGTGTTTGGATTGTCCACCGAACGCCTCGGTAACCCCTGGCTGAATCGAGCCAAGTCTGCTCTTGAAGGCGGCCCTCTTAACTTTGCGGGCAATGCCCTGGCGGCGATGGTTGCCGGTAGGTTTGCTGCTCAGGCAGCCAAGAAGGCCGGTAAATCAGATGCGGAAGCTCTTGCTGAGGGTGTCAATGTAGCTGCTACCAAGTCAGATGAATTGGCTAAGGAGACCGACAATCTCCAATCCAAGGAGTCTGGTGCCTGGAATGATGTTCGAGAGGAGGAACTGAATAAGCTTCTCCAGGATGAACAGAAGATTCGGGAACGGATCTCAGCAACAGATCCAGAGGATGCGGATGTACTTGAGGGCCTCAACAAGGAACTCAACGATGTGATGGATAAGCAGAAAGAAATCGATAACACGATTCTTGAATCTGGTAATCCCGAGTCAAAGTATGAGTATTGGGAAACTCAGGGCACAGTCAAACCCGAACCAATCAATAGGGTAGCTGCCGATCAACTGGAACTGGAAACCAGCAAGATCAGCATTCATGGTGCATCCGGCAAGACCATGACGGATTCGGCCATTCGTGGTGCTGGTTACAAGGATACCTGGGTAGAACAAGCAGTTCGCAAGTACGAAAAGGATGTTGATGTTGCTGAGATTTCTCGTCTGACAGGTAAGACTGTTGATGAAGTTATCGGCAATGCGTCTCGCATCTATCGTGACTTTATGGATTCTCTTCGCCCCTACGATGAAATGGTGGCGGAAGAAGGTGAAGCTGCTCTGATTCGCAGATTGTTTGAAGAGCAGAAGGCCACACTTACCCTTAATGAAACTGGCAGACAAGTTCCCACCAGTGAGTCATTGGTAGCCATGAAGGCTATTGTTGGTGACTTCTCCAACCAAATCTATGATCTGGCTAAGCAGGCCGAAGAGGCCGATCAGGCTCAGATCTATAATTTCAACAGCTTTGATCGAGCCGTTGATAGGCTTGTGGGTGTTCTTGAGTTCTACAAAGAAGGTACCAATTTCTTTGGTGGATCTCTCAACTCACTGAAGCAAAGCATCACCAAAAACGTTGAAGCGGGCGAAGCAGCAATGGCTGCCCGTGACTTCGAAATGGATGATGTTGTCACCCCACGTCGCTTGAAGAAGTGGGCACAGGAAGTCAAGGATGCGTATCGAAAGGGCGATGCTGAAGCCGTAGATAAGATGCGAGCCTTGGTTCGTGCAATGGTTCTTGCTGGTGGTGATCCATCCAAGACCGTTTCTTTTGCTGGCACTGCGATGCAGATGTTTGGCAAGAACCAGATGTCGCTCTTCTACAATAGCATTCTTTCTGGCACCAAAACCATCTTCCGAAACTTCTCTGGTGTCTATCGCTTGGTTGAGGCCCCCACGAGCATGGCCATCAGCGGTGCCTGGAAGGGCGATAAGGCCACGATCAAGGCTGCCCTTGCTGGGTATAGTGCCATCACTCAAAGCACCCAGGAGGCCCTTAGAGTAGCTCTCAGGACGTGGCAGACAAAAATTCCTGCTTCCTCCACTACTTACCGGGTAGTTCAGGATGCGGAGTCTCGTGCCATGCTTGAGGCGATGGAGCAGGTTGCTAAGACGCCAGCAGAACAGTTGACGGTGGGCTTCCTCAAGGCCCAATATAAACTTGCTGAGTGGTTGGATTGGCCCAGCCTTTTGCTGGTCAGCATGGACGATGCCTTCAAGACCATCCTTGTGCGGCAGCGAATTGCAGAAATTGCAACCTACAAAGCCTACCAAGAAGGCCCCTTGGATGTAGCAGCTCGAACAAAAGCATACGTCAACGAGTATGCTAAATATGTCGATCCAAACACTGGTCAAATCAAAGATGCTGGTCTCCAAAAATATGCGGAGATTGGCACCTATCAGAACGATCCAGGAATGGGTCTGAATCACCTTTCGGCTGCTCTCGACAATCTTCCGTATATTGGACCTGCTGGTCGCCTTGCGGTTCCATTTATTCGTACCCCAGCAAACATCTTTGCATACCAACTTGAGCATCTGCCGCTGACGGCTAAGTTCTCAAAGCAGTATCAGGATGCAATGGCTTCCGGTGATCCATTGCTGATTGCTGAATACGAAGGACGTCAAGCCCTTGGGACAATGATTACAGCATCTATTGTGCCTATGGCATGGAATGAGATGTTTACGGGCAATACTCCAATCGACTCAAAGGAACGTCAGCGGTGGCAGAAGCTAGGCATTCAGGCTCGTTCTGTCAAGATTGGGGGTCAGTACATCTCATATAATGCTTTGGAACCTCTTTCCAACATCATTGCTGCTGTTGCGGATATTACAGCGGTTTCCAAGGCAGGCGGTGCTGATCTTGCCGAACGACTTGGGGGGCAACTTGTTTTGGCTATTGCAGCCAGCTTTACCGAAAAGAGTTACTTCTCCGGTTTGGCTGCTCTTGGTGAGTTTCTATCACCTGAAACCTGGACCTCCACTACGGTCATGAAAGGCTTCCTTAGCATGGCAAACAACCAAACACCCCTTGCTGGAGCCCGTAGAACATTGTCGAACAGCATAAATCCGTATATGCGGGAATACAGCAATGAGTTCGAACGCCTTCTGAATGTAGCTCTTCCTGGCTATGCTGTGACTCGTCCAGAAGTCATTGATGTGCTTACGGGTAAACCACTTCGCAACCCAAATGGTGGGATTCCAAATGCCATAGCCCCCTTCGAAGTAAGTCCTGAAAACAAGGATCCTGTGGCTAAATTCCTTATGGAGATTGAATTTGCCTGGAAAGACAGTCTGGATAAGGCCCCCAATGGTCGCCCCATGACTGCGGAACAGAAGCAATTCATTCGCAAGGAAATGTATCGCAACGGACTTCGCAGGGACATTGATAACCTCCGCAAACTGGATTGGGTTAAGGAGGACCTTACCAAGTGGAAGAACCGCAACAAGGGTGCCATGAGTGACTACACTCGTGATACTCCGCTGGTCAATGATGAGGTCAAGAAACTTTGGGATGATTCCAAGCGTCGAGCCTTTGCAAAACTAGAGCTGGAAGATGCGGTGATTGCGGAACAGAACCGTAAAATTCGTGCTGCCCAGTATCAAACCCAACAGGGCAACTACAGCCCCGATCAACCCAAGGATTTCAGCACCGCTGATGTTGAAGGGTTGAACAGAGTCTATCAGGACATCATGAACTTCAAGTAAACCATGGCTGTTACTCAGAACACCTATACGGGGAATGGGTCTACCACGATCTATTCCCTGTCCTTTTCCTACCTGGATAAGGCCGATGTCAAGGTTACGGTTAACAACGTACTCGTAACCAACTACATCTTTGCCACCGCTTCATCCATTCAGTTCTCGACGCCCCCTTCTGCTGGGGCTGCCATTCGAATCTATCGGGACACCGATACGGATCAGACAAAGGCCACCTTCTTTGCTGGTTCGGCCATCAAGGCCAAGGATCTGAATTCTAACTTCACTCAGACCCTTTACGCCGTTCAAGAGATTGCCTTTAGTGCCCTCAGCAAGATTGGGGATACCATGCAAGGTATTCTCAACATGGGTGGGTTCAGGATTACCAACCTTGGGACGCCCGCTGCTGATGCTGATGGTGCCACCAAGAAGTACGTGGATGACCGCTATGGTGATCTGGAGATTCCTGGTGTTACTCGGTGGCGGAAGACTGCTACTGCCGGTCAGACAACCTTTTCGGGTGGTGGAGACTACGGTGGGACTCTTGCCTATTCCGCCAGCAGGGAAACGGTTTATGTCAATGGTGCGCTTCAGCAGCGCAACGTAGACTACACAGCAGACAACGGAACCAGCATTGTCTTCACTCCTGCCCTTGTTCTTGGGGATGTGGTGGATGTTCACTGTGTCAATAACGCTGCTGGTATTACCACCGATCAGGCCAGTGGGGTCTATTGGACGCAGGGTGGTGTTGGTGCGGTTACTAGGACTGTTGATTCCAAGCTAAAGGACGTTGTGTCCGTTAAGGATTTTGGAGCGGTTGGGGATGGTGTGGCGGATGACACTGCTGCCATTCAGGCCGCTATAACTGCCAACCTCAATGGAGAAGTAGTACTACCTAAAGGGACTTACAAGGTCACTGGGTCTCTCAGCCTCAACGGTTTCAATGGAATCATTAGGTTCTTGGGGGCTACCATTCAAGCCAGTGCAAACAACATTAAGGTCTTTGAGTCCACCACTAATGCATACGGTGCTAGGATTATTGACGCGAAGATTAGTGGCCTAGGATTCACTGGTGTAACTGGGTTTGATCTGACCCGCTTTCAACTGCGCGGGGCAGAGCTCGTTAGACCCGTCATTCTCAACTGCGCTTATGGCATCTACTTACGGTCTCTGTGCTGGGGCCTTAAAATAGACCAACCAGAAACTGACAGTGTTACCTATCCAATCACCTTGGCTGATGGTTGCAATGCTGTCCTGATTGACCACCCCAGGATTGATAATTACGGGGCTATCGGAATTTGGATCAAGACCGGAGGAGCTTACCCTAACGTCGGAAATACTGTCCTCAACGGGTTTATTCAGAACGGGACAGAGGGGGTTGTCGATCAGGGGATTTCAACGCAAGTAATCGGAACATACTTTGAAGGATGCGCTACTGCCGATGTATCGCTGAAGACTGGTAGCATTGCTTTCTCTGGTATTACTACCAACCACACTTCCTTGGGTGCGGTGGCATACAAAGCAGTAAGTGCGGATTCAGCCTCGATTCAGCGTCCTTTCATGTCTAACGGTGCAAGGACTACAGGCCTCTTGGACTTCGCTGGATCGTGTACTAATTGCTATTACGATGTCATATTTGGAGCGGGATCTATTAACCTACCGCTAGGGACTGTAACTGGAATCGCCACTGCGACAAACAAGCCTGGCCCTATTGGTGGTGTAACTAGAGATGACGGTAAGTTCAGCACGCTGTCATCAACTGGTGTGACTGAGTTCGCCACAGTAAAAACTGCGGGTTCTAGCGCATCCATTGCGACTGCTACGGCTACCACGATTTTTACTGCCGCTACTGGCATGTACATTGTCAACGCCTTTGTTGGGTTCAGTGGGGCGCCGTCTCAATACACTGCACTAGCCTATGTACTCTGTGATGGCAACGGAGCCAGAATTATTGCCGATAATGGCAGCAATTTAACTATCACCTTGTCTGGGCTAAACGTTCAAGTCACTCAGACCAGCGGTATAAACCAAACCGTATTTAGTAATTGGCTGAGAATCATCTAAACCTATGACAAAAACACGAGACCTAGCCGACCTTGGTGGCGGCTTTATACAAACAGGAACCGGTGCTGTTCAGAGGACCGTTGAGGCGAAGCTTAAGGATGTTGTATCCGTAAAGGACTTTGGGGCCGTTGGGGATGGGGTGGCTGATGATACGGCTGCGATTCAGGCGGCTATCAATGCGGCTGCATCCGTTTTTGTCCCACCTGGCACTTACAGAATCTCTTCTCTACTGACTTTAACACAATCACGGTTTTCAATCACTGGCGTTAAAGGGAAGTCAATTCTCAAAGCAACGGGCAATAATGCAATTCTTGGCCCAGCAGCAGACTTTAATGCCGAATTTGCTGAAGTTAGTGGGCTGACCTTTACAAGTAATACAGCAGGACAAGGGACAGGCATCTACTCACCATCTTCATGGTACTTAAGCCATTGGACCGTAAGAGAATGTTCTTTTGAGGGGAAGCTTGCCTACGGTATCAATGCTCCTCTTATTGGGTGCCTTATTTCCCGGTGTGATTTTGGAGTATACAATGCAGGCCCTGCACATATCGCCATTTATTCCGTTGGACAAGTTTCTCCTGAGCGGACCCTAAATAGTAATACAATTTCTGGATGTGAAATTGCCAGATGTTATGGAAATTATGCTGTTTATTTCAAATACGGCTTTAAGCTAGTAATTGAAAATACCATTATTGAACAGAATAATAATACCATAGCGGCGCTCGGCCTAGACGGCATTTCATTTCCTGAACTTAAAAGTTGCTGGTTTGAGGCAAATACAAGTCCAGCAGTAATTAGAGTTGATCTATTTAGTGGTGTTGATGTAACTCTGCTTAGCATTGAAGGTTGCCTCTTTAATTTGTTTACTTCCCCAACAACCGAGGTAGTCAACTTTGCTTCAACATCAAATAAGAATGTTTCCTTAAACAACAATTTGTTTGCAGGTGGATCTATTCCATTCTCTACGCAAAGTTTCACCAACATTAACTCGGCGGGCAACAATTCAACAAACCCCTCCATTACTCTTACACCGGCTGGCCCGTTATTCTGTAATGGACTTACTAGCAGCGGCATTGTCACTGGAAGTATCCTCAGAACTGCAACTGATTCTGTTAATGTGACATTTGGAACCCCAGCTACCCTATATACATTTCCCACCATAAGCGATACTGCGATGTATCTGGTGTCGGCGGCGCGATACTCTAATGCCGCATCCGACTGGTCAGCCTTCGCCATTGTGGCTACTGACTTAAACACGGGGCGACTAATTTCCAATACTGGATCTATTGGAATTACCTTGAGTTTAGCTGGGTTGGTGTTGACAGTAACTAATTTGGGTGGTGGTACTGTCACTGTTAAATATACTGTTACACGCATAGCGTAATGATTGATGGGAAACCCCAAGTCACTCAATAAGACAACCCACGTCCCTGGTCCCCCGAAGAAAACTAAGCAGGGCCAGGGACAGCATTCTTTGCCCAATCATGGGCGTAAACAATCACGAGGTCAAGGTAAATGATCACCATCTTCGGCATCAAGCTGACCTATGAGGCAGCTATCTTTTTCGGACTCTTTATTGCTTCTGAGGTTATTGGTCTCAGCAAGTATCGCTCCAACAGCGTTGTTCAGGTTCTGCTGAAAGTCGTCACCCTGCTGAAGCCACTTCGGTCAGAGGATGAGCGTCTTCAGAAGATTAAAAACTCCTTCAAATGACCAACATCCTACTGCCAATC
>Ga0315902_10003256_pt1 | contig 24459 bp, 22 predicted proteins | sample LakEriMetagenome_9_FD_203523 | JGI IMG/M metagenome (GOLD analysis project Ga0315902, IMG submission 203523) | Freshwater fungal communities from buoy surface, Lake Erie, Ohio, United States - Buoy 12 MA117 | ecosystem: Environmental > Aquatic > Freshwater > Lake > Lake biofilm | place: USA... | reverse complement strand
TTCACGTCCTCGAGCGCCTTGACGTCGGCGTTTGCGACATCCCCGAAGTAGACGCGCTTGACCATCCACAAGGTATAGGCGGCGCCGAACACCAGCGTTGTCGCGGCCAGCGCGCCGATCCAGAAGTTGTACTGGACCGCCCCAAGGATGACCATCCACTCGCCCACGAAGCCGGCCGTGCCCGGGAGGCCGCAGTTGGCCATCGCAAACAGCACGGCAAACGCTGCGAACTTGGGCATGGTGTTGGCGACGCCGCCATAAGCCGCGATGTCGCGGCTGTGCACGCGGTCGTAGAGCACGCCGATGCACAGGAACATCGCGCCCGAGACAAAGCCGTGGCTGATCATCTGCACCAACCCGCCGGCAACGCCTAGTTCATTGAACATGAAGAAACCCAGCGTCACGAAGCCCATGTGGGCCACCGATGAGTACGCGACCAGCTTCTTCATGTCGGTCTGGACCAGCGCCACCAGGCCGATGTAGACCACCCCGACAAGGCTCAGCGCGATCATCAGCCAGTCGTACTCGCGGGCCGCATCCGGCGCAATGGGCATCGAAAACCGCAGGAAGCCATACGCCCCGAGCTTGAGCATGATCGCGGCCAGCACCACGGAGCCGCCCGTGGGGGCCTCGACGTGGGCGTCGGGCAACCAGGTATGGACCGGCCACATCGGCACCTTGACGCTGAAGGCCGCGAAGAAGGCAAAGAACAACAGCGTCTGCGCGGTCAGGGGCAACGGCAGCTTGTGCCAGGTCTGGATGTCGAAGCTGCCGCCGCTCTTGAAGTACAGGTAGACAAGGGCCACCAGCATCAACAGCGACCCGAGCAGCGTGTAGAGGAAGAACTTGAATGCCGCGTAAACCCGCCGCGGGCCGCCCCAGACGCCGATGATGATGTACATCGGGATCAGCGTCGCCTCGAAGAAGACGTAGAACAGCAAGCCGTCAAGCGCGCAGAAGACGCCGATCAGCAGACCCGAGAGGATCAGGAACGCGCCCATGTACTGCGGCACGCGGTCGGTGATGACGTCCCAGCCGGCGATCACCACGATCACCGTGACGAAGGCGGTCAGTGGAACGAACCACATCGACAGGCCATCGACGCCCAGGTGGTAGTACAGGTTGAAGCGATCGATCCACTGCAGCTTCTCCACGAACTGCATCGCCGAAGAGCTGGAATCGAAGCCGCCGATCACCGGCAGCGTGACAAGGAACGATGCGATCGCCGCAACCAGCGCAAACGCACGCACGACGCCCGCGTTCTGGTCGCGCCCGAGTGCCAGCAGCAACACCCCGCAGGCAATCGGCAGCCAGATCGCTACGCTGAGCAAGGCCATCTTGTTGGAGTCTTCAGGTTATGGGAGATCCCGCGCCACCCTCAGGGCGCGAGGCCGAACAACTGCGCCTTGACAAAGGGCCACAGCAGCCAGCTCAGGAAGCCGAAGATGCCCAGCAGCATCACCAGCGCATACAGATAGAGGCGGCCCGTCTGGAACTGGCGCACGATGCCCGCCAGACCCCCGACCGCGGCCGCGCTGCCGTTGATGGTGCCGTCGATCACGGCCTGGTCGCCACCTTTCCAAAGGCCGGTGCCGAGCAGCCGGGCACCAGCCGACAGCACGTTCTCATTGAACCAGTCCATGTAGTACTTGTTCTCGAGAACGGTCCGCAGAGGCTTGAGCCGCGCATCGAGCATCGCGGGGATGGCCGGCTGCTTCAAGTAGAACCACCAGGCGGTCACGACGCCAGCCAGTGCGAGGAAGAACGGCAGCGTCACGAAGCCATGCAGTCCCATCGCCAACGGGCCATGGAAGAAGGCCGCAAGCTCGGTCATTGCCGGATGCCGGGCGGCGTCAACGACGATCGCGTCCTTGAGCAGGTCGCCGAACAGCATCGGCTGGATCGTCATGTAGCCGATCAGGACCGAGGGGATGGCGAGCAGCAGCAGAGGTGCGGTGACGACCCAGGGCGACTCGTGTGGCGTGTGGTCGCCATGGTCGTCGTGATGCCCGTGGTCGTCTTCAGGCGGGAAAGGCTTGTGGTGGAAGCGCTCCTCGCCATGGAAGACCAGGAAGTACATGCGGAACGAATAGAAGGCGGTCACGAAGACGCCGATGTAGACGGCCACCATCGCGAACCCCGCTCCCGGCAACGCGCTGTGGTGCGATGCGATCAGGATGCTGTCCTTGCTGTAGAACCCGGCGAAGAACGGCGTGCCGATCAAGGCCAGCGAGCCCAGCAATGACACCAGCCAGGTGATCTTCATGTGCTTGCGCAGGCCGCCCATGTTGCGGATGTCCTGGTCGTGGTGCATGCCGATGATCACGCTGCCGGCGGCCAGGAAGAGCAACGCCTTGAAGAAGGCGTGCGTCATCAGGTGGAACACGGCCACGCTGTAGGCCGACAGGCCCAGCGCCACCGTCATGTAGCCCAGCTGGCTGAGGGTGGAATAGGCCACCACGCGCTTGATGTCGTTCTGGATGATCCCCAGGAAGCCCATGAACAGCGCCGTGATCGCGCCGATGACGAGCACGAAATTCAAGGCCGTGTCCGAGAGCTCGAACAAGGGGCTCATGCGGGCGACCATGAAGATGCCGGCCGTCACCATGGTGGCGGCGTGGATCAGCGCCGAGATCGGCGTCGGACCTTCCATCGAGTCGGGCAGCCAGACGTGGAGCGGGAACTGCGCGCTCTTGCCCATCGCACCGATGAACAGGCAGATGCAGGCGACGGTCAACGTCATCCAGTCGCCGCCTCCCAAGGGATTGGGAAACGTCAACTTCGCCAGCTCTGGCGCCTTCGCGAAGACTTCGGTGTAGTTCAAGGAGCCCGCATGCGCGGCGATCAACCCGATGCCGAGGATGAAGCCGAAGTCGCCGACCCGGTTGACGAGGAAGGCCTTCATGTTGGCGAACACCGCCGTCTGCTTCTTGAACCAGAAGCCGATCAGCAGGTAGCTCACCAGGCCCACCGCCTCCCAGCCGAAGAACAGTTGCAGGAAGTTGTTGCTCATCACGAGCATCAACATCGAGAACGTGAACAGGCTGATGTAGCTGAAGAAGCGCTGGTAGCCGGGGTCTTCTTCCATGTAGCCGATGGTGTAGACATGCACCATCAGGCTGACGAAGGTGACGACGCACATCATCATCGCCGTGAGGCCGTCGACCAGGAAGCCGACCTCCATCACCAGCTTGCCGAGCACCATCCATTCGTAGAGGGTCGCATTGAAGCGGGCGCCGCCTGCCACCTGCGCCATCACCACAGCCGAGCAGACGAAGGCGATGGCGACGCCGAGGATGGTGAAGAAGTGCGCACCGCGTCGGCCGACGGTCTTGCCGAACAGGCCGGCAATCACGGCACCGATCAGCGGCGCCAACGGCACTGCAAGCAGGAGGTTCTGCGACAAGGTGGCGGTGGGGGTGCTCATCGCCATCAACCCTTCAACTGGTCGAGCTTGCTCACGTCGATCGAGCTGCGGTTGCGGAACAACACCACCAGGATCGCAAGGCCGATCGCCGATTCCGCCGCCGCCACCGTGAGGATGAAGAACACGAAGATCTGGCCGGCCATCCGGTCAGCCTCCAACGGGAGATAGTGCGAGAACGCGACGAAGTTCATGTTGACCGCGAGCAACATCAGTTCGATCGCCATCAGCAACACGATCAGGTTGCGTCGATTGAGGAAGACGCCAATGACCGACAGTGCGAACAGGATGCCACCCAGCGACAGGTAGTGGCCGAGCGTGATGACTCCGAGCGTCATGCCGCGCCCCCGGGGGTGTCGCCGCTTCCGGACTTGGGCGCCGTGATCGTGGGCGCGACCTTGACGATGCGCAATCGATCCGAGGCTTTGGTTCGCACCTGCTCCGAGGCGTCCAGGTGGCGGCTGTCCTTGCGCTCGCGCAGGGTCAACACGATCGCGGCGATGATGGCCACGAGCAGCAGGACCGCCGCGATCTGCAGCGGGTACAGGTACTCGGTATAGAGCTCGATGCCCAGCATCTTGGTGTTGCCGAGTTCGACCTCTCTGGGATCGGGGGTCGAGCTGCTGACCTGGAAGCCGCGCATCAGCACCAGCGCCAGTTGCAGTGCGATGGCAGCGCCGATCGCTCCTGCCAACGGCAGGCTCTTCCAGAAGCCTTGACGAAAGCTGTCGGAGTTGATGTCCAGCATCATCACGACGAACAGGAACAGCACCATCACCGCACCGACGTAGACCAAGACCAGGGTGATGGCCAGGAACTCGGCCCTCAGCAGCATCCACAGGCACGAGGCACTGAAGAACGACAGCACCAGAAACAGCGCTGCATGCACCGTGCTGCGCGCCGTGATGACACGGAACGCTGCGAACAGCAGCACGCTGGAGAAGACGTAGAACAGGGCGGCAGTGGAATTCATCGTGTCGTTCGGTCGTCCGGCTCCTCACCGGCGGTGCGCGGCATCAGCGGTACTTGGCGTCGGCCTCGCGGTGGGCGGCGATGTCCTTTTCATAGCGGTCGCCGACCGCCAACAGCATGTCCTTGGTGAAGTACAGGTCGCCGCGCTTCTCGCCGTGGTATTCGAAGTGCTGCGTCTCGACGATGGAGTCGACCGGACAGCTCTCCTCGCAGAAGCCGCAGAAGATGCACTTGGTCAAGTCGATGTCGTAGCGCGTGGTGCGACGAGAGCCGTCGGCACGGACGTCGGATTCGATCGTGATCGCCATCGCCGGGCAGACCGCCTCGCAGAGCTTGCAGGCGATGCAACGTTCTTCGCCGTTGTCGTAGCGGCGCAGTGCATGCAGGCCCCTGAAGCGTGGCGAGAGCGGCGTCTTTTCCTCAGGGAACTGCACGGTGATCGTCGGCGACAAGAAGTGCTTGCCGGTGATCTTCATGCCCTTGAACAGTTCGGCGAGCATGAAGCTCGACAGCACGTCCTTGATCGCAGTGAAGGTGCTCATGGTCGATGCGCCTCTTTCAGCCCCAGATGTCGAACGGCGACTGGATCCACAGCCCGACGACGACCAGCCAGACCAGGGTCACCGGGATGAAGATCTTCCAGCCCAGACGCATGATCTGGTCGTAGCGGAAGCGCGGGAACGTGGCCCGCACCCACAGGAACATCGTGACGACGCAGAAGACCTTGATCGCCAGCCAGATCCAGCCCGGGATGAAATCCAGGAACGCCACCGGGCTCAGCCAACCGCCCAGGAACAGCAGCACGGTCATCGTGCTGACGAGGATCATGTTCGCGTACTCGGCGAGGAAGAACATCGCGAACGACATGCCCGAGTACTCGATCATGTGGCCGGCGACGATCTCGGATTCGCCCTCGACGACGTCGAACGGATGACGGTTGGTCTCGGCCAGGCCCGAGATGAAGAAGACGACGAAGATCGGCAGCAGCGGCAGCCAGTTCCAGCTCAGGAAGCCCAGTCCCATGTCGGCGAACATGCCACGGCCCTGGCTGGACACGATCTCGCTCAGGTTCATGCTGGCCGACACCATCAAGACGACCACGAGGCAGAAGCCCATCGCGATCTCGTAGCTGACCATCTGTGCCGACGCACGCAGCGCACCCAGGAAGGCGTACTTCGAGTTGCTGGCCCAGCCAGCGATGATGACGCCGTAGACCTCGAGCGACGTGATTGCCATCAGGAACAGCAGTCCGGCATTGACGTCCGCCAGCACCACCTCGGGACCGAAGGGGATCACGGCCCAAGCCGCAAGCGCGGGCATGATGGTCATGATGGGGCCGAGGAAGAACAGCCCCTTGCTCGCCGCCGTGGGGCGGATGATCTCCTTGAAGATCAGCTTGACCGCGTCGGCAATAGGCGTCAGCAGCCCGAACGGGCCGACGCGGTTGGGTCCGGGTCGGATCTGGCTCCAGCCGATCGCCTTGCGCTCCCAGAGCGTCAGGTAGGCCACGCAGCCCATCAACGGCAGCACAACGGCGACGATCTTGATCAGGCTCCACACCACGAGCCAGAGCGTGGGCCCAAGGGCGTCGTTGCCGAATTGGTGAACGGTGTCGAGCATGGCCGTCAGACCCTTTCCACCGACAACGGGCCAAACATCGCGCCCAGCGCCGCCGTCGCGGCATGGCCGGCCGGGATGCGCACTGCGGTGGCGGCCAGGGAGCCCTCTTCCTGCGCGTCGATCACGAGACCCGCATCACCCTGTCGGACGAACACCTTGGAGCGGCCGGAGCCCAGTCCAAGCTGTTTCCACAGCGCACTCGACAGGCCCGCCACAGGCGGCCGGGCATCGGCGGTGAGCTGCAGGGCCGAGGCGCGGCGGACCAATGGGTCGGTGGCATAGATCGGCACATCGGCGATGCGCTCCAGGCCTGGCGAAAGAGCGAACACACCGACACCGCCAACCGCGTCGTTGTTCAACCGGCCCGCAAAGTCGCCAGCTCCGCCAAAGGCCTCGGTGCGCACCTCGTCCACGGTCTCGAAGTCGAAGCGGTCGACACCCAGCAGGTTGCCGAGCACACGCAGCACTTTCCATCCCGGACGCGTGTCGCCCAGGGGTTTGACGACGCCGTGGAAGGTCTGCAAGCGGCCCTCGGCGTTGACGAGGCTGCCTGCGGTCTCGGTGAAAGGTGCGATCGGCAGCATCACGTCGGCAACGTCCGCCAGGCCCTGGTCGAGGTCGGCAAACGAGGTCAGAGCGACGACGAGTCCAGCGCCGGCAAGTGCGCGCTTCGCGGCCGCCGGATCGGCAGCGTCGAGCAGCGGTTCGGTGTGCAGCAGCAGCAAGGCCTTCATCGGGCGGCCGAGCATCTGTTGGGCGTTCAGACCGCCTTCACCCGGCAGCGCGCCCACCAGTTGCGCACCCACCGCGTTGCCGGCTTCGCCCAGGTAACCGCAGCGCGACTCGGTGGCAGCGGCAATCCACTGCGCCAGCGCCAGCAACTCACCGGCCCTCGGGTGTTGAGCGGCCGCATTTCCAAGGAGAACGGCCTTGCGGCTGCCGGACAACAGCATTGCCGCAGTCGCCCGCGCCGACGCCGTCGTGTCGACCTCCACCGGTGGCGCAATGCCACGCGACTGCGCAACCGCCGCCGCAACCTGAGCCAGCGCTTCAACCCAGCCCGAGGGCGCCGCGGCGAGGGTCTGTGCCACGGGCATGGCCCAATCGTCGTGCACCGCATGCAGGCTGGCGACCTGGCCGCCACGACGTACCGCCTGACGCAAGCGAAGGGCCAGCAACGGGTGGTCCTTGCGCAGGAACGAACCGATCACGAAGGCCCGGTCAAGCGTCGACAACTCGGCGATCGGCATGCCCAGCCAGCGAGCCTGCCCCGCAGGTGCCGTGTTGCCGAAGTCGGCGTGACGCAGCCGGTGGTCGATGTTCTCGCTGCCGATGCCGCGCATCAGCCGCGCGAGGAGGTGCAACTCCTCGAGCGTCGCCATCGGATGCGCCAGAGCGCCGATCTCGGCCGTTCCGAACTCGGACTTGACCCGCTTCAGGCCATCGGCAACGTAGTTCAGGGCCGTGTTCCAGTCCACCGTCTGCCACTGCCCGCCCTGCTTGATGCGCGGCTGGGTGAGGCGCCGGTCGCTGTTGACGGCTTCATAGCTGAAACGGTCGCGATCGGCGATCCAGCACTCGTTGACCGCGTCGTTCTCGAGTGGCACGACACGCAGCACCTTCTGCGCCTTGACCTGGACCACCAGGTTGGCGCCGACGCTGTCGTGCGGGCTCACGCTCTTGCGGCGCGACAGCTCCCAGGTTCGGGCGCTGTAGCGGAACGGCTTGCTCGTCAGCGCGCCGACCGGGCAGATGTCGATCATGTTGCCCGACAACTCGCTGTCGACCGTGCCACCGCTGACCGTGGTGATCTCGCTGTGCTCGCCGCGGTGGATCATGCCGAGTTCCATCGCGCCGGCCATCTCCTGGCCGAAGCGCACGCAACGCGTGCAATGGATGCAGCGGCTCATCTCCTCCATGCTGATCAACGGGCCCACGTCCTTGTGGAAGACGACACGCTTGTCTTCCTGGTAGCGGCTCGCGCTGCCGCCGTAGCCGACGGCAAGGTCCTGCAACTGGCATTCGCCGCCCTGGTCGCAGATGGGGCAGTCCAGCGGGTGGTTGATGAGCAGGAACTCCATCACCGAGCGCTGCGCCTTCAGCGCCTTGTCGCTCTGGGTGCGCACGATCATGCCGTTGGTCGCCGGCGTCGCGCAGGCCGGCATCGGCTTGGGCATCTTCTCGATGTCCACCAGGCACATCCGGCAGTTGGCCGCGATGCTGAGCTTCTTGTGATAGCAGAAATGCGGCACGTAGGTACCGGCGACGTCGGCCGCATGCATCACCATGCTGCCTTCGGTGACGCTGACCTTCTTGCCGTCGAGTTCGAGTTCGATCATGGCGGTCGTGGCCTCAGGCGGCGAGCGCGAAAGTCGGCACAGCCGGCTGCGTCACCATGCAGCGCTTGTGCTCGACGTGATAGGCGAACTCGTCGCGGAAATGCTTGAGCATGCCCTCGACCGGCATCGCGGCCGCATCGCCGAGGGCGCAGATCGTGCGGCCCTTGATGTTGAAGGCCACGCTGTCGAGCAGGGCCAGATCGTCGGCCCGGCCTTTGCCGTTCTCGATGCGCTCGATGACGCGCCAGAGCCAGCCCGTGCCCTCTCGGCAGGGCGTGCACTGGCCGCAGCTCTCGTGCATGTAGAAGTACGACAGGCGCAGCAGGCTCTTGACCATGCATCGCCGCTCGTCCATCACGATCACCGCGCCAGAGCCGAGCATCGAGCCGGCCTTGGCGATGGCGTCGTAATCCATCGTCAGGTCCATCATCGTCGCGGCGGGAAGCACGGGCGCTGAAGAACCGCCAGGGATCACGGCCTTGAGCTTTCTGCCGCCACCAACGCCGCCCGCAAGCTCAAGCAGCTTGGCAAACGGCGTGCCCAGAGGGATCTCGTAGTTGCCCGGCCGTTCGACGTCGCCGACGATGCTGAAGATCTTGGTGCCGCCGTTGTTGGGCTTGCCGCACTCAAGATAAGCCTGGCCGCCGTGGTTGATGATCCAGGGCACCGCCGCGAAGGTCTCGGTGTTGTTGATCGTCGTCGGCTTGCCGTACAGGCCGAAGCTGGCCGGGAACGGCGGCTTGAAGCGGGGCTGGCCCTTCTTGCCTTCAAGAGACTCCAGCAAGGCGGTCTCTTCGCCGCAGATGTAGGCACCGAAGCCGTGGAAGGCGTGCAGTTGGAAGCTGAACGCCGAGCCGCCGATGTTGTCGCCCAACATGCCGGCGGCACGGGCCTCGTCAAGGGCCTGCTCGAAGCGCTCGTAGACCTCGAAGATCTCGCCGTGGATGTAGTTGTAGCCGGTCCGGATGCCCATCGCGTAGGCGGCGATGGCCATGCCCTCGATGACGATGTGCGGGTTGTAGGCCAGGATGTCGCGGTCTTTGCAGGTCCCGGGCTCGCCTTCGTCACTGTTGCAGACCAGGTACTTCGCGCCCGGGAACTGCCTGGGCATGAAGCTCCACTTCAGCCCGGTCGGGAAACCGGCACCCCCCCGACCACGCAGGGCCGAGAGCTTGACTTCGGCGATCACCTGCTCGGGCGTCATGCCCGGCCCGCCGTCCAGGCCGAGGATCTTCTTCAGCGCCGAGTAACCGCCGCGTGCGACGTAGTCGGCAAAGTGCCAGTTGCGGCCATCGAGCCCGTTGTAGATCTGGGCCCCGAGGTGGCGGTCATGGAAGCAGGTCTCCAGGCCGCCGGCCTGGAATCGGCTGAGGTCAGGCATCGCGATCACTGCGGGACTCCCAGCGCTGAACCCTGAGCCGCAGCGCGCAAGGTGTCCAGCAGTTCGTCCAGGCGTTGTGCGTTCATGAAGCTCAGCATCTGGCGGTCGTTGACGAGCATCACCGGCGCATCGGCGCAGGCACCCAGGCATTCGCTGGGCTGCACGGTGAAGACGCCATCCTTTGTCGTGCCGTAGGGCTCGACCCCGAGCCGCTTGCACACGTGGTCCAGCGCGGCATCGCCGTCGCGCAGCGCACACGGCAGGTTGGTGCAGACGTTGAGCTTGAAGCGCCCCACCGGCTGCTGGTTGTACATGTTGTAGAAGGTCGTGACCTCGTGCACCGCGATCGCCGGCATGTCGAGATAGTCTGCGATCGCGGCTTCGGCAGCCTGAGTGACGTGACCTTGCTCCTGCTGCACGATGGCCAGGCACGCCATCACGGCCGACACCTTCTGGTCGGCCGGGTACTTGGCGACCTCGCGGTCGAAGCGGGCCCGCGTCGTGGCCGACAGTTCCATGATCTCCCCGCTCACCGATCAATCTCCCCGAACACGATGTCCATCGTGCCGATGATCGCCACCGCGTCGGCGATCATGTGTCCGCGTGCCATCTCGTCCAGCGCCGCCAGATGGGCAAAGCCCGGCGGGCGGATCTTCAGCCGATAAGGCTTGTTCGCGCCGTCACTGACGATGTAGATGCCGAACTCGCCCTTGGGATGCTCGACCGCCGCGTAGGCCTCGCCCTCCGGGACGTGCATGCCTTCGGTGAAGAGCTTGAAGTGGTGGATCAACTCCTCCATGTTGCTCTTCATGTTCACGCGCGAAGGCGGCGCCACCTTGTGGTTGCCGGTGATCGTCGGCCCCGGGTTGGCACGCAGCCACTGGACGCACTGCTGGACGATGCGGTTGCTCTGGCGCATCTCCTCGATTCGCACGAGGTAACGGTCGTAGGTGTCGCCGTTGGTGCCAACCGGAATGTCGAAATCCATCCGGTCGTAGACGTCATAGGGTTGCTGCTTGCGCAGGTCCCAGACGATGCCGCTGCCACGCAGCATCGCGCCAGTGAAGCCCAGGTTCAGCGCCCGCTCCGGGCTGACGACACCAATGCCGACCGTGCGCTGCTTCCAGATCCGGTTGTCGGTCAGAAGCGTTTCGTAGTCGTCGACGTTCTTCGGGAAGCGCTGGCTGAAATCCTCGATGAAGTCCAGCAGCGAGCCTTGGCGGTTCTTGTTCAGTGCCGCGATCGCACGCTCGTTCTTGATCCGCGAGACTTGGTACTGCGGCATGCGATCGGGCAGGTCGCGGTAGACGCCGCCGGGCCGGAAGTAGGCCGCGTGCATGCGAGCGCCGCTCACCGCCTCGTACATGTCGAAGATGTCCTCGCGCTCGCGGAAGCAGTAGATGAGGATGTTCATCGCACCACAGTCCAACCCGTGGCAGCCCAGCCAGAGCAGGTGGTTGAGGATGCGGGTCAGTTCGGCGAACATCACGCGGATGTACTGGGCGCGCAGCGGCACATCGACGCCGAGCAGCTTCTCGATCGCCAGGCAGTAGGCGTGCTCGTTGCACATCATCGAGACGTAATCCAGCCGGTCCATGTAGGGCAGGCTCTGGAGATACGTCTTGCTCTCGGCGAGCTTCTCGGTGGCGCGATGCAACAGGCCGATGTGGGGATCGGCTCGCTGGATGACCTCGCCGTCGAGCTCGAGCACCAGGCGAAGCACGCCGTGCGCCGCCGGGTGCTGGGGCCCGAAGTTCAGGGTGTAGTTCTTGATCTCGGCCATGTCAGTGCAAGCCGCCGTAGTGGTCTTCGCGCACCACGCGCGGCACGTTCTCGCGCGGCTCGATCGTCACCGGCTGGTAGATCACGCGCTTCTTCTCGGCGTCGTAGCGCATCTCGACGTGTCCGGACACCGGGAAGTCCTTGCGCATCGGGTGACCGATGAAGCCGTAGTCGGTCAGGATGCGGCGCAGGTCGAGGTGGCCGTCGAAGACGATGCCGTACATGTCGAAGGCTTCGCGTTCAAACCAGTTCGCACTGTTCCAGACCGGCGTTGCCGAGGTCACCATCGGCTGATCGTCGTCAGGGCAGAAGACCCGCACGCGAAGGCGCCAGTTGTGGGTCACCGACAGCAGGTGCGACACGACCGCGTAACGGCGTCCTTCGGTACCGAGGTTCTTCCAGTCGCTGTAGTCCAGGCCGCACAGGTCGATCAGTTGCTCGAACCTCAGCGACGGGTCGTCGCGCAGCCGCAGCATGGCGTCGGCGTAGGCGGCGGCCTTCAGCACCACCGTCAATTCGCCACGGTCGACATCGGTCGAGGCGATGGCATCGCCGAGCGCGGCTTCGAGCGCGGCTTTCAGCGTGAGCAGTCGGTCGGAGGACATCAGCGGGCGATGGTGTTTTCGCGGCGAATCTTGGCCTGCAGTTGCAGGATGCCGTACAGAAGCGCTTCGGCCGTCGGCGGACAGCCGGGCACGTAGACATCGACCGGCACGATGCGGTCGCAGCCGCGCACGACCGAATAGCTGTAGTGGTAGTACCCGCCACCGTTGGCACAAGAGCCCATGCTCAACACCCAGCGCGGTTCTGCCATCTGGTCATAGACCTTTCGAAGTGCCGGTGCCATCTTGTTGCACAGCGTGCCGGCGACGATCATCAGGTCGCTCTGGCGCGGGCTGGGGCGGAACAGCATGCCGAAGCGGTCGATGTCATAGCGTGCCGCACCGGCATGCATCATTTCGACGGCACAACAGGCCAGGCCGAAAGTCATGGGCCACAACGAGCCCGTCTTGGACCAGTTGATCAGCGTGTCGACCGAGGTGGTGACAAACCCTTCCTTGAGAACGCCATCAATGCCCATCTGCGTTTGCCTCCGTCATTCCCAGTCCAAGGCGCCTTTTTTCCACTCGTAGACGAAGCCCACGACGAGGATGCCCAGGAAGACCATCATGGCCCAGAAGCCGGCTGCGCCGATGTCGTGCAGCGCCACCGCCCAGGGGAAGAGGAAAGCGATCTCGAGATCGAACAGGATGAACAGGATCGCCACGAGGTAGTAGCGCACGTCGAACTTCATGCGCGCGTCTTCGAAAGCCTCGAAGCCGCATTCGTAGGGACTGTTCTTCTGCGCGTCGGGCCGATTGGGGCCGAGCAGGAAACCGAGCACCTGGGGCACGACACCGACGGCGACGCCCACCAAGATGAACAGGATCACGGGCACGTAGGCTTGAAGGTCCATCGCTCGCGGTTCGTTCAGGGTTCGTCTGCGGTCGCGCCACGGGGGCGCTATGGGTCGCAAAATCGGTCGCGCAAACAAAAAGCGCGCCGGTCGGGAATCTCTGCCCTGCCCTTGCGCGCTGCGGTGGTGCCGTCGGCGAGACTCGAACTCGCACAGCTTTCGCCACTACCCCCTCAAGATAGCGTGTCTACCAATTTCACCACGACGGCACTGCGTTCAATCCAGCGGCCTGACAGGACCGCCGAGCCCGATGCGACTGAGGGCAAACAACGCATCGAACAGCGAAAGATTCTAGCCCCAAAAGTGGGGACATCCCGCGCTGCAGCAGAGCGCCACGGCTCGCTTGGCGCGGGGTCCTGAACTCCTTACTTTGCCGCGCTAGCCGGGGCAGCAGGGGCTGCCGGCACGCCTGCAGCGGCAGGGGCCGGAACCGGCGCAGCAGGCAAGGCACCTGGGATCGCACCGGTGGCGGGCGCCGCGGGCGCTGATGCGGCACGGTCAAGGATCGTGTCGCCACCGGTTGCGGCAGCCCGGCCCGCACCACTGGTCGAGAGGTAGGCCAACGCGAGCGTGCAGCAGAAGAACACTGCTGCACAGATCGCGGTGGAACGCGACAGGAAATTCGCGCTGCCTGTGGCGCCGAACAGGCTGCCCGAAGAACCGCCGCCTCCACCGAACGAGGCACCGGCATCGGCACCTTTGCCGTGCTGAACCAGCACGAGGCCGATCATCGTCACCGCGGTCAGCAGTTGCACCGCCAGGATCAAGGTCATCCAGATCTGCATGAGGTTCTCTTCAACTTCGACAAAAGGATCGTTGGGGATCAGGCCGCACGCGCAATGGCGATGAACTCAGACGCCTTCAAGGAGGCTCCGCCGATCAGTCCACCGTCGATGTCGGCCTGAGCAAAAAGCGTTGCGGCGTTGTCGGGCTTGACGCTGCCGCCGTACAGGATCTTCATGGTCGCGCCACGTCCAGTGGCAGCGTGCAGTTGCGCCCGCAGCACGGCATGCACGGCCTGCGCCTGCTCGGGCGACGCGGTCCGGCCGGTGCCAATGGCCCAGACGGGTTCGTAGGCCACGACCATCTCGGCCGCGCAATGGGCCAGACGGTGGATCACCGCCGACAGCTGGCGCTTGACCACCGTCTCGGTCTCGCCGGCCTCGCGCTGGGCCAGCGTTTCGCCGACGCAGACGATGGGCGTCACACCCTTCGCCAGCGCCGCCTGGGCCTTGGCAGCGACGAGCTCGTCGCTTTCGGCATGGTAGGCCCGGCGCTCGCTGTGGCCGACGATCACGTAGCGGCAGCCGGCTTCGGCCAGCATCGCTGCGGAGACCTCTCCGGTGTAGGCCCCCTGGGCGTGTTCGGAGACGTCCTGGGCGCCCCAGCGCAGGTCGCTGCCGGCCAACGCGGCAGCTGTCTCGTGCAGGTACACAGCCGGCACACAAACCGCGAGATCCCCCAGATAGGGCCTGCCGGCCAGCAAGGCGCTCAGCAGTTCGGCATTCGCTGCGCGGCTGCCGTGCATCTTCCAGTTGCCGACGATGAGCTTTCTGCGTTGGGCCATGGGTGTTGCCTCCTTCACCACGTCAGCACGATCTTGCCGACATGCGTACTCGATTCCATCAACGCATGCGCCTGGCTCGCCTGTGCAGCCGGGAACGTGGCGTGGATCACCGGCCGGATGTGTCCCGACTCGATCAGCGGCCAGACCTCGGCACGCAGTTCACGGGCCAATCGCGCCTTGTAGGCCAAGGGTCGCGGGCGCAAGGTCGAGCCCGTGATCTTGACGCGCTTGCGCAGCAGCAGCCCGCTGTCGATGGCACTGGAAGTGCCGCCCTGCACCGCGATGACGGCAATGCGTCCGTCATCGGCCGTGCACTGCAATTCGCGGCCCAGGTAATCCCCCGCGACCATGTCGAGCACGACGTCGACGCCGCGTCCATCGGTCAGCCGCTTGACTTCAGCGACGAAGTCCTGGCTCCGGTAGTTGATGGCGTGGTCAGCCCCCAGGGCCAGACACGCGACACACTTCTCGTCGCTGCCCGCGGTCACGATCACCGGCCCGGCGCCGCGCGCCTTGGCCAGTTGGATGGCGGTCACGCCAATGCCACTGGAACCCCCTTGCACCAGCAACGACTCGCCTGACGCGAGACCCGCAATGGCAAACACGTTCTGCCAGACGGTAAAGAACGTTTCCGGCAGGCTGGCCGCCTCGACCGCATTCAGGCCAAGAGGCAACGGCAGGCATTGCGACACGGGCGCGACGCAGTACTCGGCGTAACCACCACCGGCCACCAAGGCACAGACTGCGTCGCCTGGCGACAGACCGGCCGCGGCCAGATCGTCGGCCGAGCCTTCGAGCACGGTCCCCGCGATCTCAAGCCCGGGCAGATCGCTGACACCGGGCGGCATCGGGTACAGGCCCTTGCGCTGCAACACGTCCGGGCGGTTGACGCCCGAAGCGGCAACGCGGATCAGCAGTTCACCCGCCGCCGGCCGCGGCACCGGGCGCTGTGTCAGGCACAGCACCTCCGGCCCGCCGGGGCGGACGATCTCGATGGCGTTCATGGTCGCCATTCGGTGCTGAACTGCCTGGCCCGAACCGGTCAGTTCGACGACGGAGTGTCGTCCTGGCGCGGCGCAGCGGCCGGTGCGTCGACGGACGGGGCGTCGCCGCCCTCGCCGCGCGAATCACCCCGGCCTTCGCCTTCCGCCGGGCGCTCGCTGCGCTCACGGCGGGGGCCGCGGTCGCCACGCTCGCCACCGCGGTCACTGCGCTCGCGGCGGGGGCCACGGTCACCGCGGTCACCCCGGTCGCTGCGCTCGAAGCGCGGCTCTTCTGCCATGCCTTCGGGTCGCTCGAGCAGGGCCTTCATGCTGAGCTTGATGCGCCCCTTCTCGTCGGTCTCGAGAACCTTGACCTTCACGACCTGGCCTTCCTTGAGGAAGTCCTCTACGCGCTCGACACGCTGATGCGCGATCTGGCTGATGTGCAGCAGGCCGTCCTTGCCGGGCAGCACATTGATCAAGGCGCCAAAGTCCAGGATCTTGACGACCGGGCCTTCGTAGACCTTGCCGATCTCGGCCTCGGCGGTGATCTCGGCGATGCGCTTCTTCGCGAACTCGGCCTTGTCGGCCTCGGTGCTGGCGATCGTGATGGTGCCGTCTTCGCCGATGTCGATCGTGCAGCCGGTCTCTTCGGTCAGTGCGCGGATGGTGGCGCCACCCTTGCCGATGACGTCCCGGATCTTCTCCGGGTGGATCTTCATCGTGTACAGGCGCGGCGCGAACTTGCTCACCTCTTCCTTGGCACCACCGACGGCCTCGACCATCTTGCCCAGGATGTGCATGCGCGCTTCCTTGGCCTGCTCAAGCGCCACCTGCATGATCTCCTGGGTGATGCCCTGGATCTTGATGTCCATCTGCAGCGCGGTCACGCCAGCAGAGGTGCCCGCGACCTTGAAGTCCATGTCGCCCAGGTGATCCTCGTCGCCGAGGATGTCGGTCAGGACCGCGAAGCGGTTGCCTTCCTTGATCAGGCCCATGGCGATACCGGCGACGTGCGCCTTCAGCGGCACGCCGGCGTCCATCAGGCTCAGGCAGCCACCACAGACCGAGGCCATCGACGACGAGCCATTGCTCTCGGTGATCTCGGACACGACACGCAACGTGTACGGAAAGTCTTCCTTCTTCGGCAGCACCGCGATCAGCGCCCGCTTGGCCAGTCGGCCATGGCCGATCTCGCGGCGCTTGGGGCTGCCCACGCGTCCCGTTTCGCCGGTGGCGAACGGGGGCATGTTGTAGTGCAGCATGAAGCGGTCCTCGAAGTCGCCGGCCAGCGCGTCGATGCGCTGCGCGTCGCGCTCGGTGCCCAGCGTCGCGGCGACCAGCGCCTGCGTCTCGCCGCGCGTGAACAAGGCCGAACCGTGCGTGCGCGGCAACACGCCGGTGCGGATCTCGATGGCGCGCACGGTACGCGTGTCGCGACCATCGATGCGCGGCTCGCCGGCCAGGATCTGGCCACGGACGATGGCGCTTTCGATGTTGAACAGCAGGCCCTCGACGGCCACCTTGTCGAACTCGATGCCTTCGGCCTTCAAAGCGGCAAACACGCTGGACGTGACATCGCGGCAGGCCTGGGTGCGGGCCTGCTTGCTGCGGATCTGGTAAGCGGCGCGCAGCGGGCCTTCGGCCAACGCACCGACCTTGGCGATGAACGGCTCGTCCTTGGCCGGCGCCTGCCACTGCCACTCGGGCTTGCCGGCGTCGCGCACCAGTTCGTTGATCGCCGCGATGGCGATCCGGCCCTGTTCGTGGCCGTAGACAACGCCGCCCAGCATGACCTCTTCGCTCAGCTGGTCGGCCTCGCTCTCGACCATCAACACGGCAGATTCGGTACCCGCGACGACGAGGTCCATCTTGCTGCTGGCGAGCTGCGTCTGGCCCGGGTTCAGCACATACTGGCCGTCGATGTAGCCCACGCGTGCGGCGCCGATGGGGCCGTTGAACGGGATCCCGCTGATCGCCAGCGCAGCGCTGGTGCCGATCAGCGCGGCGATGTCGGCCTGGACCTCGGGGTTCAGGCTCAGCACGTGCACGACGACCTGGACCTCGTTGAAGAAGCCGTCCGGGAACAGCGGGCGGATCGGGCGGTCGATCAGGCGGCTGGTCAGCGTCTCGAGCTCGCTCGGGCGGCCTTCGCGCTTGAAGAAGCTGCCGGGGATCTTGCCGGCGGCATAGGTCTTCTCGATGTAGTCAACGGTCAACGGGAAGAAGTCCTGGCCTGCCTTGGCCTCGCTCTTGGCGACAACGGTGGCGAGCACAACGGTGTCGTCCATCGAAACCAGCACGGCACCCGTGCTCTGGCGGGCGATCTCGCCGGTCTCCAGCGTCACCTGGTGCTGGCCCCATTGGAAGGTCTTCACGACCTTGTTGAACATGCTCATGCGGTGTCCTCTTTCATGGTGGAGGGTGGGCAGCGCAATGCCATTCCAGGGAGGCCCGAGTCGACCGGACGTCGTTGGAATGACACAGCTCTTGCGGCCCGTTGGTGGGAAGGCGTGTCGGGGCTGCCGACCTCGGCAGCCCCGTACGGATTTACTTGCGCAGGCCGAGCTTGGAGATCAGCGCGGTGTAGCGGTCGGGCTCGCGATCCTTCAGGTAGGACAGCAGGCGCTTGCGCTGGTTGACCATCTTCAGGAGGCCGCGGCGACCGTGGTGGTCCTTCAGGTGCAGCTTGAAATGCGGCGTCAATTCGTTGATGCGCGCGGTGAGCAGCGCCACCTGCACTTCGGGGCTGCCGGTGTCGGCCGTGCCACGGGCGTGGCTCTTGACGATATCCGCCTTGGCGGGAGTGGTGAGGGGCATCGCGATTTCCTGTGGGATGCTGGAAACCGCCGCGCGCCGGCCTTGCACCGACGCGAGAGGGTTTCCGGGTGGACTTGCGAACGCCAGTGAAACCGACCGGCGCCGTGCTGATTGCTTGCTCGTACCGCAAAGACGCAGGCCGAGAAAGCAACCAAAGATTATAGCCTGGGACGCTCGCCCGATGGCGACAGGTAGCGCGCGAGCCGCAACAGCCCGGCGTCAAGCCGCTCCGGCTCCCGCGAGGCGAAGCACCAGCGCAGCCAGCCCTCGCCCTCCGGACCAAAGGCCGCACCGGGCGCGAGGCCCAGGCCGTGTTCGGCCACCAGCCGCTTGGCCAGGGCCAGGGAATCGGCCTCGCCCGCGACGCGGAAGAAGGCGTACATCCCGCCCGGGGGCGAAGCCACCGTCACACCCGGCAGTGCGGCCAGGCCGTCAACCAGACGGTCTCGGCAGGCGCGCAGGTGGGCCACCAGCGGCGGCACCGTCGCGGCTGCACCGGCCAGCGCCACCAGGCCACCCCGCTGCACAAACACCGGAGCGCAGGAGTGGTTGAACTCGATCAACTTGCCCATTGCGTCCAGATGTCCGGCGGGCAGCACCAGCCAGCCCAGGCGCCAGCCCGTCATCAGGAAACTCTTGCTGAAGCTTGCCGCAACGACGACCCGATCATCGGCCGTGGCCAGGTCGAGGAACGAGGGTGCCGCCTCCGCCGGCGCGCCGGCGTAATACAGCCGCTCATAGACCTCGTCGGCGACGATCCAGGTGCCGGTGCGGCGGCAGTGCTCCAGCAGCGCCTGCTGCTCGGCACGGCTCAGCGTCCAGCCGGTGGGGTTGTTGGGTGCGTTCACGAGCAGCACGCGGGTGGTTGGCGTCACCGCAGCCATCAGCGCGGCCAGGTCCAACCGCCAGGCGCCCGCGGCATCGGGTGCGAGCGCGACCCGCCGAACACGCGCTGACAGGATCGCAGGCTGCGCCGTCAGGTTGGGCCAGACCGGCGTCACGACCACGACCTCGTCACCCGGGTCGGCCAGCATCTGCATCGCCAACATCAAGGCACTCACACCCGACGACGTGACGGCAATCCGGTCGATGCCGACCGGGCCGTGCAGGGTCGACACGTAGCTGGCGATCGCTTGCCGCAGCTCCGCCAGGCCGAGGTTGTGCGAGTAGAAGGTCTCGCCGCGTTGCAGCGACTCGGCCGCCGCTTCGCGTACCGCCACAGGCGTGGTTTCGTCGCTTTCGCCAAACCAGAACGCCAGCACGTCGTCACGACCGATTCCGGCGTTGGCGACTTCTCTGATCTTCGAGCCCGGCAGCTCGGCAATGGTGGTGCGCATGGTGGAGCCTAAGGCAGGGATCAATCGGGACGTGTCATGCGGCAGCCATGAGGCTGTCGTGTCGCGGTGGCGGGCAGGACCTTGAGCGAGCGGAACCCGTATCCTGACCCTTCGACGTCGAAGCGCACACCCGGGCTGCCGACTCGCTCCATCACGCTGACCACCAGACCCTGCTGGAGCTGGTGGTCTTCGGCCCGCATCGTGGCCATATGCGGCACGCCAAGCGCCGTGCCGTCGAAGTGCAGGCCTTCGAGCGCACGCGCGACATCCGCGGCCTCGGTGCCCGCGGCGCGTTGGACGGCAGCGGCGTACATCTCGAGCATGGCCTGCATGCGCAAGTGCACGTAGTCGTCCTGGGGCAACGGGAATCGCTGCTTGAACGCCGCACGGAAGCTGTCCGACGCCGCTCCGCCAAGATTCGGGTGCCACTCGGCCACCGCAATCACCCGTCCGACGCCCGCGTCGCCGATCGCGGCCGGCGCACCGAGCGCGTTGCCGTAGAACGTGTAGAGCCGGGCTTCGGAGCCGACCTCCCTCAAGGCGCGGACGAGCAAGGTCAGGTCATTGCCCCAGTTCGGCGTCAGCACCGCTGCGGCGCCGCTGGCCTTGATCTTCGCGGCGTAGGGGATGAAGTCGCGCACGCGGCCCAGCGGATGCAACTCGTCGCCGACGATCTGCACGTCCGGCCGCTGCGCGGCGATCGATGCACGGGCCTGTCGCAGCACGTGCTGGCCGAAGCTGTAGTCCTGACCAAAGAGGTAGATCGAAGACACCGCCCGGTCCTCGCGCAGCACCTCCATCAACGCCGCCAGCCGCATGTCGGCGTGAGCGTCGAAGCGGAAGTGCCAGAAGCTGCAGCGTTCGTTGGTCAACGAGGGCTCGACAGCGGAGTAGTTGAGAAACAGCACGCGCCGCTGAGGCTCGCGCGCGTTGTGCTTTTCGATGGCCTCGATCAGCGCCGCTGCCGTGGCCGAGCTGTTGCCTTGCGCAACGACCCCGATGCCACGGTCCAGCGCTGCCTTCAGCATCGCGAGGGCCTCTTCGGTGTTGCCTTTGCTGTCGAAGCGGACCAGTTCCAGCGGACGCGTCCCGCCCGCGGCCGCGGGCAGCCGGACGCCACCCCGCGCGTTGATCCGCTCACAAGCCCACAGCAGGTTGCGGAACACCGCTTCGCCGGCATTCGCAAACGGACCGGAGAGTCCTTCGATGAGTCCGATGCGGATCGGCGCTGCGCCCTGGCCGATGGCACTGGAGGCGGCCAGCGCGGCGGCGAGGGCCGAACCTGCCACCAGCCATTGGCGGCGGGTCGATGAATTCAAGGGCATGGTGCGAAAAAAATGGCCCCGCGGGGCCGGGCTGGCGGGGCTTGAAAGCGGGCAGCGCCGGCCCACCTCGGGATCATCGGTGCGTTGCAGGTGCCTTCCAAAGAAGGGTCAGCGACGCACCGCCAAGACGCCTTTGTCATTGTAAGGAGCCCCACCATGTTCATCGTCCCTTTTGCCCGCAGCACCGCCCCGGTGTCCGAACTCGTCCGCTACGTCGACGACATCCTTGACCGCCAGGCGGCGGGCTCAGCCCACGCCCATGCGCGTACGGCATTGCGAGTGCCCAAACTGGACGTCGCTGAAACCGACACGGCTTACACCGTGACGCTGGACCTTCCGGGTGTCGCCCGCGACGACGTGCAGGTCAGCGTCGAAGGCCGACGCGTGACATTGAAGGCCGAGGTCCGCAAGGCCGACGAAGGCCAGGCCGGCGAGCGCCTGGTCTGGCGCGAGCGTTCGCTGGCCGGCTTTGAGCGCGCGGTCGTGCTGCCGCAAGAGGTCGACCAGGCCAGTTCCAGCGCCAAGCTCGACCACGGGGTGCTGACGCTGACGCTCAACAAGCGCCAGCCCGCCACCAGCACGCGGCTGACGATCAACTGACCGCGGCGATTTCGCCCAGCGGCCAGCGCGGCCGGACGTCAAAGCCCAGGCCTGCCGACGAGCCGTCGAGCAGGCCCCGCTGCCAGCGCAAGGCGCCCGCCATCGCGATCATGGCGCCGTTGTCGGTGCACAGCGCCAGTGGTGGGTGAAACACCCGCGCACCCAGCTTCGAAGCTCCGACCGCCAGGCGCTCGCGCAGCGGTCGGTTGGCGCCCACGCCGCCCGCCACCACCAGCGTCTTCAGCCCGCTGCGTTCAAGCGCCGACAGCGCCTTGGCCGTCAGCACGTCCACGATCGCGGCCTGGGTCGAGGCGGCAAGGTCGGCGCGCTGTTGATCGCTGGGATCGGCGCCCAGCTTGCGCCACTGCGTGGCCACCGCCGTCTTCAGCCCGGCAAATGAAAAGTCCAGGTCACCGCTGTGCAGCAATGGCCGCGGCATGGCAAACGCCCTTGGGTTGCCTGTCTCGGCCAAACGCGACAGTGCCGGTCCACCCGGATAGCCCAGGCCGATGAGCTTGGCACTCTTGTCGAAGGCCTCACCCGCAGCATCATCGATGCTCTCGCCCAGCAATTCGTAATCGCCAACCGCCCGGACGGTCAACAGTTGGGTATGGCCACCCGAAACCAGCAGAGCCAGGAACGGGAAGGACAAACGGTCGTCGCCGGCCGGCTCGGCCAGAAATGGCGACAGCAGGTGTCCCTCGAGGTGGTGCACCCCCAACGCGGGTCGACCCAGCGACGCACCCAACGCCACCGCCGCGCCAGCACCCACGAGCAAGGCGCCCGCGAGTCCCGGGCCACGCGTGTAGGCGATCAGGTCGATGTCGGCCCGCGACAGAGCTGCGTCGGCCAGAACCTGGCGTGTCAGGGGTAGCAGACGCCGGATGTGGTCGCGCGAGGCCAATTCGGGCACCACGCCACCGTAGGCCTCGTGCATGGCCGCCTGGCTGTGCAGGGCCTGGGCCAGCAGCACAGGCGTGCGCTCGCCGGCCTCCGCCCGCACGAGGGCGACGCCGGTTTCGTCGCACGAGGACTCGATGCCGAGAACGGTGCAGGTCGCGGTGGATGGCATGCGCTGGATTGTCGACCTGCTTCGCGGCACCTCCGGGCCCGGAAATTGCACACTCGAAGCACCTGATGACTGCGCCCCTCCCCGCACGTGTCGTGCTGATTGCCGCCGACGACACCGCCGAGGTCGCCGAGGACGGCAGCCTTGCGCCGCCAGCCCACGAACTGCACCTGGCCCTGGTTCGCGCGGGCTTTCATGTCGCGGCGGTGCTGCCGGTCGACGCCTTCCTGCCTGACCGGCTGCAGCAGATCGAGCCCGACATGATCGTGGTTGATGCCGCGGCGTCGGTGCGCGACACGCTGGAACACGTCGTGCTCGCGACACGCGACGAGCGTCGGCCCATCGTGCTGTTCACCGACGACGCAGACACCCGCTTCGTGAACGACGCGATCGCGGCAGGCGTCGTGGCGTATGTCGTTGCCGGACTCGCGCCTGACCGGGTCCGTCCGGTCCTGGAAGTGGCCATGGCGCGCTTTGACTATGAGCAACGGCTGAGACGCGATCTTGCCGAGGCCCGCGGCCAACTCGCGGAACGCAAGTTGCTCGACCGAGCCAAGGGCATCCTGATGAAGCGCCACGGCATCGACGAGCCGGCTGCACACGCCCGCTTGCGCAAGGCGGCGATGGACCAAGGCTTGAAGATGGGCGCGGTCGCCCAGCGGGTGATCGACGCCGCCGAGCTTCTGGGCTGACCGCGCACCACCTGCGTACGGTCCTGCTGCACGCTGGTGCGCCGAGGCGCTGCGCTGCCGGCGCATTGAGCGCGTTCACCGGGAGACATGTGCTGGCACGCAGGTTGCATTGCACTGATCGAAGGTGAACCGGCGATGTGGCCGGGCACCGGATTGGGCACATCAACCCGGCTGACCTGCCACGCGTGCAGTTGCCGGGCCTGGACACAGGCGTCCCCACGTGCCACCGAAGCAGCCTCCTGGCGTTTTCGGTGTGCGTCGTGAGGGCGCCTTTTTTTTGTTTGGGCCGGTGTGCGCGATCTCGATGTTTCGTTTCCACCGCCATTGCGCGCACCCAGGAGCAAACTCTTGAACAACGTGGCCCCGCCATCCGAAGGCAGCATCGTCTCCACTTCCACTCCCACTTCCTATTCCACCCCCAGCACCATCGACATGACCCGACGCAAGATCGTGACGGCCGCTGCGGCCGCCGCCGGTGCTGCCGGCGCCTCCGGCATGGTGCCGGGCATGCAGGCTGCGGTGTATGCCGCCGGCAGCGACAAGCCCGAGAAGGAAGAAGTGCGCATCGGCTTCATTCCGCTGACCGACTGCGCCAGCGTCGTGATGGCCTCGGTCCTGGGGTTCGACAAGAAGTACGGCGTCAAGATCGTGCCGACCAAGGAAGCCAGTTGGGCGGCCGTCCGCGACAAGCTGGTCAACGGCGAGCTCGACTTCGCGCACGTGCTCTACGGCCTTGTTTATGGCGTGCACCTGGGCGTCGGTGGACCCAAGAAGGACATGGCCGTGCTGATGACGCTGAACCGCAATGGCCAGGCGATCACCTTGTCCAAGAAGCTCGCCGAGAAGGGCGCCGTCGACATCGCAAGCCTGGCCAAGGCCATGGCAGCCGACAAGCGCGATTACACGTTCGCGCAGACCTTCCCGACCGGCACGCATGCGATGTGGCTCTACTACTGGCTCGCCAGCGGTGGCGTCAACCCGCTGAGGGAGGCCAAGGTGATCACCGTCCCGCCGCCGCAAATGGTCGCCAACATGCGGGTCGGCAACATGGACGGTTTCTGCGTCGGCGAGCCGTGGAACCACCGTGCCATT
>Ga0315902_10003255_pt1 | contig 24464 bp, 23 predicted proteins | sample LakEriMetagenome_9_FD_203523 | JGI IMG/M metagenome (GOLD analysis project Ga0315902, IMG submission 203523) | Freshwater fungal communities from buoy surface, Lake Erie, Ohio, United States - Buoy 12 MA117 | ecosystem: Environmental > Aquatic > Freshwater > Lake > Lake biofilm | place: USA... | reverse complement strand
ATCGTCGTGCCCGTGATCGTCGTGCCCGTGCTCGTCATGAGCATGGTCATGGCTTGCATGTTCGCCCTCACCCGCCGCCCAGCGCGGCGTACCGTGGAAGGTCATGAAGATCATCCGGAAGGTGTAGAACGCGGTCACGAAAACGCCGATCAACACGCACCAGTAGGCGTAGGTGGCGCCCCAACGATCCGCCTCGCGCACGGACTCGATGATGAAATCTTTGGAGTAGAAGCCCGACAGGAAGGGGGTACCGATCAACGCCAGCGCGCCCACCCAACAGGTGACGGCCGTGATCGGCATCACCTTAGCGAGACCGCCCATCTTGCGCATGTCCTGTTCGTGGTGCATGCCGATGATCACCGAGCCGGCAGCCAAGAACAGCAGCGCCTTGAAGAACGCATGCGTCATCAAGTGAAAGATCGCCGCGCCATAAGCCGAGGCACCGAGCGCCACCGTCATGTAGCCGAGCTGCGAGAGCGTGGAGTACGCAACCACCCGCTTGATGTCGTTGTTGACGATGCCGAGGAAACCCATGAAAAGCGCCGTCGTGGCACCGATGACGAGCACGAACGAAAGTGCGACTTCACTTTGCTCGAAAAGCGGCGAGAAGCGCGCGACCATGAAGATGCCGGCTGTCACCATCGTCGCAGCGTGGATAAGCGCCGAGATCGGCGTCGGGCCTTCCATCGAATCTGGCAACCAGACGTGCAACGGCACCTGAGCCGATTTACCCATGGCTCCGATGAAGAGCAGGATGCAAATCAGCGTGATCGCCGAGACCGTCCAAGTGTCGCTTAAGGCGAACTCGGCAGCCGCCAACATCGGCGCAGCTTCGAAGGCAGCCCGGTAATCGAGCGAACCGGTGTAGTAGACCACACCCGCGATACCGAGCACGAAACCAAAATCGCCCACTCGGTTGACGAGGAACGCCTTCATGTTGGCGAAGATCGCGCTCGGTCGCGTGTACCAGAAGCCGATCAGCAAGTAAGAGACCACACCCACCGCTTCCCAGCCGAAGAACAGCTGCAGGAAGTTGTTCGACATCACGAGCATGAGCATCGCGAAGGTGAAGAGCGAGATGTACGAGAAGAACCGTTGATAGCCCGGATCCTCGTGCATATAGCCGATGGTGTAGACGTGTACGCAGAACGACACGAACGTCACGACGCACATCATCAAAACCGACAGGTGATCGACTAGGAAGCCAACCTCCATCCGGATGCCATCGCTCACGAGCCAGGTGTAAACCGAGTCGTTGTAGACACCGACCTCGCCGCTGATCAGCTGCCAGGCGATCTGTGCGCTCAACAAAAATGAGAGGCCAACAGCCGCGATAGTGACGACGTGCGCCGCCGTGCGACCGATGAGTTTGCCAAAGAGCCCCGCGATGATAGCCGCGGCTAGCGGCAGCAACGGAATGGCAAGCAGTACGTTCGGATCCATGTGACTCAGCCCTTCAGGGTGTCGAGATCTTCGACGTTGATGCTGCGACGCTCACGGAACAGCACGACAAGGATGGCCAGACCAATCGCCGACTCAGCAGCAGCCACTGTCAGCACGAAGAAGACGAAGATCTGCCCATCGAGATCGCCGAGGTAACGCGAGAACGAGACGAAACTGAAGTTGACGGCGAGCAACATGAGCTCGATACACATCAACAGCAGAATCACATTTTTGCGATTGAGAAAAATACCCGCGATCGACAAAGAGAACAGGATCGCCGACAGGGTCAGCATGTGCTGCAGGGTGATCATTTCTCACCCTCCGTCGCCGATATCTCACTCTTCGGACCGACCCCCTTCACTAGGCGTACACGATCTTCGCGGCGTACGGCGACCTGCTTGGCCACATCCTGCGGCTTCAAGCCCGGGCGCTTACGCATCGTCAACGCGATCGCCGCGATGATGGCCACGAGCAGCACCATGGCGGCGAGCTCGAAGGGGTAAACGTATTGCGTATAGAGCACTTCACCGAGGGCTCGCGTGTTGCTGTAGTCGGCTGGCAGCGGTGCCATACCCTGCGTCGCGTCGATACCAAAACCACGGAACCAGAAAACGGCCACCATCTGCGCAATGACGGCGAATGCGATGAACCAGCCAAGCCCTGCATAGCGCGTGAAGCCGCGTTTAACTTCCTCGACGTTGATGTCGAGCATCATGACGACGAACAGAAAGAGCACCATCACCGCGCCGACATAAACGAGCACCAGCACGATGGCGAGGAACTCCGCTTCGATCAGCAGCCAAAGTGCGGCGCTCGTAAAGAAGGCGAGCACGAGCGACAAAGCCGAATAGACGGGGTTGCGCGCGACGATCACCCCGAGCGCTGCCGCGATGAGGATGGCCGAGAATCCGTAGAAAAGCAGTTGAACCAACACCCTGGCGTCTCCCGGTTAGCGATAGCGCGCGTCGGCGGCTTTGTCCGCATCGATCAGCGCGGCATAGCGCTCACCCACGGCGAGCAGCTTGTCTTTGGTCATGATGTTCTCGCCACGATTTTCCATGTGGTACTCGTGAATGCGCGTCTCGACGATGGCATCGACCGGACAGGCCTCTTCGCAGAAACCGCAGTAGATGCACTTGAATAGATCGATGTCGTAGCGAGTCGTGCGCCGGGTACCGTCGGCAGCCACGTCCGACTCGATCGTGATCGCGAGTGCGGGACAAACGGCCTCGCACAGCTTGCAGGCGATGCAACGCTCTTCGCCGTTCGAATAACGACGCAGCGCGTGCAAACCGCGGAAGCGCGGCGACTGTGGCGTTTTCTCTTCCGGATAGTTGACCGTGACCTTCTTGCGAAAGAGCGTCCGCGCCGTCACCGACAAACCCGTAAGCAGTTCGGTGAGCAGAAAAGTTTTGACGATGCTGTGAAGAGCCATGAAATTGTGTCCGTTGACTGTCACTCGGCCCAGGGGCCGACCTGCAAGTGGACCATCACCCCGAGCACGACGATCCATACGAGCGTGACCGGAATGAGAACCTTCCAGCCGAGACGCATGATTTGGTCATAGCGATAACGGGGGAAAGTGGCGCGATACCACATGAAACAGGTCAGGAAGAAAAAGAGCTTGGCGAACAGCCAATGGAACCCCGGCTCACCGAGTGGATGCGACGCACCGAACAAGCCCTCGAAGGGGCTCAGCCAACCGCCGAGGAAGAACACCGCCGTCAGCGCCGAGATGAGAATCATGTTGGCGTATTCGGCGAGGAAGAACAGCGCGAAGGCGATACCCGAATATTCAACGTGGAAGCCCGCGACGATTTCAGATTCGCCTTCAGCCACGTCAAATGGCGCGCGATTGGTTTCGGCTACACCCGCGATGAGATAAACCACGAATAAAGGGAACAGCCAGATCAAAAACCAATTCGACACGCCGCCGGCTTGCGCGCGGACGATGTCACCCAGATTGAGCGTTCCGGCTGCCATCACCACGCCAACCAGCGCAAAGCCCATCGCGATTTCGTAGGCCACCACCTGTGCGGCCGAGCGCATCGCACCCAAAAAGGCGTACTTGGAGTTCGCCGCCCATCCGGCGAGGATGACACCGTAGACACCCACTGAGGTCAGCGAGAGGACGTAGAGCAATCCAGCATCAATATCCGCAATGACGAGGTTCGGATCGAGCGGTACCACCGCCCACGCCGCAAACGCAGGAATCAAAGTGATCGCCGGTGCAATTCGGAACAGCCACTTGTTCGAGGCCGACGGAATGACGACTTCTTTCAGCAGCAGTTTGATGACGTCGGCAAAGGGCTGAAAAATTCCTGGGACCAAGCCGAAGATGCTGCCGACGCGATTGGGTCCTTTGCGCAACTGCATCCAGCCGATGACCTTGCGCTCCCACAACGTCGTGAATGCGACGGAGAGAATCACCACTACCGTCACGACCAGGATCCAAAAGGTCGAGCGAACGTAGGCGGGCAACGCGGCCCAGGTGTTGAGGATGAAGTCCGTCACTGCCCTGCCCCCTCGGTGGCGCGACGCGCAATCACCGTTTGCTGCAGGGCCGGGCTGCGACGCAACACGGCATCGATCGTGTACATCGGCACATCGAGCTCGCCGATCTCGAGATCTGCGGAGCCACTGACGGCCGCGATCGCCGGGATATGTTGAGTCACGATGACCGCAGGAGCTGCTGAACCGGCGGCACTCGTGATGAGCGCCTGCAGCTCGCCACGAACTTCTTCGGAACTTTCCTGCTCGAAGCCCGGCAACTCGAGCACATTGCCAAGTACACGCAACACTTTCCAAGCCGGCCGCGCTTCGCCCGGCAACCTTGAAACGGCCGCCTGCGACTGCCAGCGACCATCGAGATTGATGTAGCTGCCCGACGTCTCGGCGAAACTGCCGATCGGCAGCAATACGTGCGCACGCGCCAACAATTCTTTGGAGGCGTATGGCGTCAACGCAACGACACACGCTGCCGAATCGAATGCCGACTCGGCGACGGCTGGAGCAGCCAAATCATGCTGCGGTTCGATGGCACCGACGAGCAGATAAGCCCGCTGCGGCGACTCGAGCATCGCACTGACATTGAGACCTAGCGCAGCTGCAGCCGACCCGCCGGCAACGCGATGCGGCAAGGCACCGGCGATCGCCGCACCCGCGGCATTACCGCCTTCGGCGAGTACACCAACCGTGGCACTGGCAACACGCGCAATCTCAACGGCCAACGAGCGCAGATCCGCCCATGCAGGGTGACGCAAGGCCAGAGCACCGAGCCACACAACTCGCTTCGAGCCCGCCAGCAAGGCCTCGGCAGCCGTACGCTGCTCGCTGGTCGGCGCAATACCGCGCAGCAAAGTTGAATAAGCATCGCCGACCTGCACGCCGGTCTTCTCGATGACGGCAGTCAATACCCCAGCTAGCTGCTGCGCCCAATGGGCAGGCTCGGAGGCAATCTGAACGGCGACTGGCAACCGATATTCGCGAGCGACGGCGTCGATAAACGCCACCTTCGCGCCCGCCTTGACCGCTGCTTTGCGAAGTCGATGAGCGAGCAACGGCAATTCCGCACGCAGATTCGAACCGACGACGAGTGCACCGGATACCGCATCGACCTCGGCAATGGGCATACCCAAAGCCGGCTGCCTCGCGTCGGCCGCAACGTCGCGAAAATCGCGCTGCCGTAGACGGTGATCGACGTTCGACGAACCCAAGGCACGCGTGAGCTTCGCAGCGAGATAAGCCTCTTCCGTCGTAGAGGACGGATGGATCAACGTGCCGAGGTTGTGACCGGCAGCCTTCAAGCCGCGAGCGGCCGCCTGTAGCGCCACTTCCCACGAGACTTCCTGCCATTGCCCATCTTGCTTGAGCATGGGCTTCGCAAGTCGATCGTCGGCGTGCACACCTTCGTAGCTATAACGATCGCGATCGGAGATCCAAGTCTCGTTGACATCGTCATTGGCTCGCGGCACGACGCGCTTAAGCTTGCCTCGCAGCACGTGTCCGAAGAGGTTGCTACCGAGGCCATCGTGCGGCGCCACGAACGGCACCTGCGACATCTCCCACGAGCGCCCCTGGTAGCGGAACGGTTTCGAGTTCAAGGCGCCGACCGGGCACAAGTCGATGATGTTGCCCGAGAGCTCGTGATCCACACTCTTTTCGATGTAAGTGCCGATCTCCATGTTCTCGCCACGACCGGTCGTGCCGAGCTCGGGAATACCGGCAATCTCCTGACCAAAGCGGACGCAGCGCGTGCAATGGATGCAACGCGTCATGTCGGTTGAGACGAGCGGGCCTAGGTTCTTATCCTTGACGACGCGCTTACGCTCGTTGAAGCGTGCGATGTCGCGACCAAAACCCATCGCGAGATCCTGCAACTCGCACTCGCCACCCTGGTCACAAATTGGGCAATCGAGCGGATGGTTGATGAGCAGGAATTCCATCGTGGCTTTCTGCGCACCGATGGCGACCTTCGACTTGGTGAAGATCTTCATGCCCTCGGCGACCGGCGTTGCGCAGGCCGGCAAAGGCTTCGGCGCCTTTTCGACTTCGACGAGGCACATGCGGCAGTTCGCTGCCACCGGCAACTTGTCGTGGTAACAGAAACGCGGCACGTACGCGTCGTGCGCATCCGTGACATGAATGATCATCGCGCCTTTACGCGCCTTGACCGGCTTGCCGTCAACTTCGACGTTGACGAAATCGTCCTGCGGATTCGCTGCCATCTTCCCGCGCGCGGCTTACGCCGCCTCCTTGGTTCCATCCACGAGGCTGCGGCCACCGTGCTGGATCATGTATTCGAATTCATGACGGAACTTCGTGACGAAGCTCTGTACCGGCCAAGCCGCCGCATCACCCAACGCGCAGATGGTGTGCCCTTCGATGCGGTTGGCGACGTCGATCAACAATTGCAGGTCTTCCATGCGACCCTGCCCATCCACGATGCGCTTGAGCACCCGGTTCAACCAACCCGTGCCCTCGCGACAGGGCGTGCATTGGCCACACGACTCGGACTTGTAGAAGCGCGAAATACGCTCGAGTGCACGCACCATGCAGGTCGTTTCGTCCATGACGATCACGGCCGCCGAACCCACCGATGATCCGACCGCTCGAAGTGAGTCGTAATCCATGTTGACGCCCATCATGACGTCGCCCGGTACCACCTTGACCGAGGATCCGCCCGGGATGACGGCCTTCAGTTTGCGTCCACCGCGGACGCCGCCTGCGATCTCGAGCAAATCTTTGAATGCGATGCCGAGCGGCAACTCGTAGTTGCCCGGTTTATTGACGTGCCCCGACACCGAGAAGATCACCGTGCCACCGGCATTGGTCGTCCCGAGCTGCGCAAACCACTCGGGCCCCTTACGCAGGATCGTCGGCACAGAGGCATAGCTCTGCGTGTTGTTGATGGTCGTCGGCTTGCCGTACAAACCAAAGGCCGCAGGGAACGGCGGCTTGAAACGAGGTTTACCTTGCTTACCCTCGAGCGACTCGAGCAGCGCGGTCTCTTCGCCACAGATGTACGCGCCCGCCCCCACGAACGTATAGAGATCGAAGTCGATACCCGAACCCTGCACGTTCTTGCCGAGCAGACCCGCCTCGTACGCCTCTTTCACAGCCGCTTCGAAGCGCGGCACGGGCTCACCTAAGAACTCTCCGCGGATGTAGTTGTAGCCAACAGTGGCACCCATCGCATAAGCACCGATCGCCATACCCTCGACGAGCGAGTGCGGATTGAAACGCAGGATGTCGCGATCGTGACAGGTACCAGGCTCGCTCTCGTCCGAGTTACAGACGGCGTATTTTTGGATAGGTGCGTTGCGCGGCATGAACGACCACTTGGTGCCGGTCGGAAAGCCTGCGCCACCGCGACCGCGCAGGCCGCTCGCCTTGACCGCTTCGATGACCTGTTCGCGCGTGATTTCACCGGCGAGGATTTTCTTCCACGATGAATAACCGCCGATCTTGAGGTAGCTCTCCAGTGTCCACGGGCGCTCAAGGCCGAGCGGCTCGAACACCACCAGATTCATGCGATCGCGCCAGGTGTCGTATGCAGTCATTTCAAGTCATCCAGGATCTTGTCGACTTTTTCGGGCGTCAAGAATTCGTGGAATTCGTGATCGACCATCATCATGGGAGCGCCGGTGCACGCGGCCAGACACTCTTCTTCTTTCTTCAAAAAGATGCGCTTGTCGGGGGTGCTGTCACCGACTTTGATGCCGAGCTTGCGCTCGCAGTGCGCGAGGATGTCCTCACCACCGTTGAGCCAGCAGCTGATGTTGGTGCAGACGCTCACGTGATGCCGACCGCACTCATGCGTCTCGAACATCGAATAAAACGTGGCTACTTCGTAGACCTGGATCGACGGTAGTCGCAAATACTCGGCGACGGCATCCATCAGCGCAGGCGTCAAAAATCCTTGGTTTTGCTCCTGCGCGAAACGCAAGGCGGAGAGCGTAGCCGAGCGCTGACGCCCCTCTGGAAAGCGCGCAATCCAGCCATCTATTTCATGGCGCGTATGCTCACTCAGCAACGAGACATTAGGACCATCGCCCGGTTCGAACACTCGACCATCACTGGTCGTTACCTGATGGGGAGCGCTCATCGATCAATTTCTCCAAAAACGATGTCCTGCGTACCAATCACCGCAACGACATCGGCCAGCATGTGGCCTTTGACCATCTCCTCGAGCGACGCGAGATGCGGGAAACCCGGCGCGCGGCACTTGAGGCGATAGGGCTTGTTGGCGCCGTCCGACACCAGATAGATCCCGAACTCCCCCTTCGGCGCTTCGACCGCGGCGTAAGTCTCGCCCTCGGGCACACAGTAACCCTCGGTCATCAATTTGAAGTGGTGAATGAGCGACTCCATGTCGCCTTTCATGTTCTCGCGACGCGGCGGCCGAACTTTGGCGTCGGCGACCATCACCGGCCCCGGGTTTTTCTTCAACCACTCGACGCACTGGGCGATGATGCGATTTGACTGACGCAACTCCTCGATGCGCACGAGATAGCGGTCGTAGCAGTCGCCGTTAACACCCACCGGGATGTCGAAGTCGAGCTGGTCGTACACTTCGTACGGCCGCTGCTTGCGCAAGTCCCAGGCGATGCCCGAACCGCGCAGCATGGGACCCGAGAATCCGAGCTGCATCGCCCGCTCTGGCGACACCACCGCGATGTTGACCGTGCGCTGCTTCCAGATGCGATTGTCTGTAAGCAGGGTCTCGTACTCGTCGACCGCTTTCGGAAAGCGCTTGGTGAAGTCCTCGATGAACTCCAACAAGCCCGCTGCACGTGCCTCGTTGAGGCGATCGGCATCTTTCTGCGAGCGCCAACGCGAAGCTTGATACTTCGGCATCTCGAGCGGCAGGTCGCGATGGACTCCGCCCGGCCGATAGTAGGTCGCGTGCATACGCGTGCCCGAAACCGCTTCGTAGCAGTCCATCAGATCTTCACGTTCCTTGAATGCAAGCAAGAACACCGTCATCGCGCCGATATCGAGGCCGTGCGCACCGAGCCACATGAGGTGGTTCAGGACACGCGTGATTTCATCGAACATGGTGCGGATGTACTGCGCCCGCAGCGGCGGCTTTACACCGAGCAGACGCTCGATGGCCATCACATACGCGTGCTCGTTGCACATCATCGACACGTAATCGAGTCGGTCCATGTAACCGATCGATTGATTGAACGGCTTGGACTCGGCCAACTTCTCGGTGGCGCGATGCAGCAGGCCGATGTGCGGATCGGCTTTCTGGATCACCTCGCCGTCGAGTTCGAGCACGAGGCGCAACACGCCGTGGGCCGCCGGATGCTGCGGCCCGAAGTTCATGGTGTAAGACTGGATTTCAGACATGGATCAATTTCCGCCGAGCGCCGGGTCGTAGCGGTTGTCATGACGAATGACGCGCGGCACGAGCGTGCGCGACTCGATACTGACCGGCTCGTACACCACGCGTTGTTTGATCGGGTCGTACCGCACTTCCACGTTGCCGATCAGTGGGAAGTCTTTGCGGAACGGATGACCGATGAACCCGTAATCGGTCAGCAAGCGACGCAGATCCGGATGCCCTCGGAAGAGGATGCCGAATAGGTCGAAAGCCTCACGCTCGAACCAATTTGCCGAAGCCCAAACGTCGACGAGCGAGTCGATGATGGGCTCAGCATCATCGGCGCAGAAGGCACGCAAACGCAGACGCTGGTTGTGTGAGATCGACAGCAACTGCACGACCACCGCAAAGCGCTGGCCGTTCTGGTGATCCTGCGCCGACGCACCGCGATTCACGCCGCGCGAAAAACCTGACCCTGTCGCTGAGAGTGTCTTCCACTCTGACTTGCCGAATTCCGAGTAATCCACGCCGGAGAGATCCATCAACATCTCAAAACGCAGCGTTGGATCATCACGCAACACGCGCGAGACCTCGACCCACTGCGCAGCGTCACATTCGTAGGCGATTTCGTCAGGCAGCGAGTCGATCCGACGCAGCTGCGACCCCAAGCGAGCCTCGATGGCCTGCACGGTGTTTTCGATCGTCATGGATTCAGCACCGAGCTCGTACGAGCGATCTTCTTTTGCAATTGAATGATGCCGTAGAGCAAGGCCTCAGCCGTTGGGGGGCAACCCGGCACATAGACATCGACCGGCACGATGCGATCGCAACCGCGGACGACGGCGTACGAGTAATGGTAGTAGCCACCGCCGTTCGCGCAGGACCCCATCGAGATCACCCAGCGCGGCTCCGGCATCTGGTCGTAGACCTTGCGCAGCGCAGGGGCCATCTTGTTGACGAGCGTGCCCGCAACGATCATGACGTCCGACTGACGCGGACTCGGGCGGAACACGACGCCGAAGCGATCGAGGTCGTAGCGCGAGGCACCGGCGTGCATCATCTCAACCGCGCAACATGCGAGCCCGAAAGTCATTGGCCACAACGAACCCGTGCGAGCCCAATTGACCAGGTTATCGACCTGCGTGGTGACGAAACCACGCTCAGCAAAGCTCTGCGCTTCGCTGCTGTTGTTCAATCCCACTCGAGCGCTCCCTTCTTCCACTCGTAGATGAACCCGACGATCAGGATGCCGAGGAAGATCCCCATGGCGACAAGACCGAAGGTGCCGATCGATTTAAGTGCGACGGCCCACGGAAAGAGGAAAGCAATTTCGAGATCGAAGACGATGAAGAGAATGGCGACGAGGTAGTACCGAACGTCGAATTTCATGCGGGTGTCTTCGAATGCCTCGAAGCCACACTCGTAAGCGGATAGCTTTTGCGCGTCGTCAGGCGACTTGGAGAAGTACCGACCCAGTCCGGTACCCAGTAACAGCAGCACGGTAGCGAGACCCGTGGCCACTGCCAGAAAAATCAGTGCAGGCAGATAGTTCGAAAGCATGTTCACCGCCCTGGCACGAACACGGCGCAACGCCGCGTAACCCCCGTGCCGCAAGCGGCGCGAATTGTAGCAGGGTATGAATCGAGTTTGGTGCGGTCGGGGAGACTCGAACTCCCATACCTTTCGGCGCTAGCCCCTCAAGCTAGTGTGTCTACCAATTCCACCACGACCGCAACGTCGTTGTCAGACTTACTGACCCTGCTCTGGCGCCACCGGCGGTGCGTCAGACAATGTTGGCGCTGGATTCGCAGGCGCCACTTGCTCGACGGATTCGCCGAGCAAGCCTTCCGAGGTCTCAACGTTGTTGCGCGTGCCGAGCCACGCCAGCGCCAAACTGTTGAGCATGAAAATAGCGGCGAAAATCGCCGTGGAACGCGACAACCCCGTCGTAGCGCCGCGCGCACCGAATACACTGCCCGAAGCGCCCGCACCGAAACCGGCACCCGCATCGGCTCCGCGCCCACGCTGCAGCAGCACGAGCGCGACGATCGCGATCGAGACGAACACTTGCAAGATGGTCAGAGCGGTCAGCAGCATGTGATGTTCACTTTCCGTTTGCAGCGGCCGCAGCGACGATCGCTGCAAACTCGGCTGCTTTCAGTGAGGCTCCACCTATCAGGCCACCGTCGACATCCGGCATCGCGAAAATCTCGTTCGCGTTGCCCGCCTTGACGCTGCCCCCATAAAGGACCCTCACGGAGCCGGCAATTGTAGCATCGATTGAGGCAATTCGACCACGCAGGCAGGCATGAACTTCCTGCGCCTGTTCTGGACTGGCCGTTCGACCGGTTCCGATGGCCCAAACGGGCTCGTAAGCGAGCACGCCGCGGCCGACGGCCCCTACCCCAACGGTGCGAATCACCGCCTCGAGCTGACGAGCGACGACAGCCTCGGTGGCACCCGTCTCACGTTCTTGCAACGACTCGCCGACGCACAGTATCGGCACAAGCCCAACAGCCAGAGCCGATGCAAACTTGCGGGCCACGAGCTCATCGGTTTCGCCATAGATCGCCCGACGCTCGGAATGGCCGACGATCACGTAACGACACCCGATCTCGCGCAACATCGATGCCGAGACCTCGCCCGTGTAGGCACCGGCCTCGACCTGCTCGCACACATCCTGCGCGCCAAGCTCGATCGCGCTTCCAGCGAGAGCAGCACCCACAGAAGGCAAATAAACGAAAGGCGGACATACGGCGGTCTCGACGGAACTCGTCGGCAGCAATTCGCGCAATCCGAGCAGCAACTCGGCGTTCCCGGCGAGCGAGCCATGCATCTTCCAGTTGCCGACCACCAATGGCTTACGTTTCATCGTCATACCCCCGCTTGGACGGCATCCGCAATTCTTTGAGCAAAACTTCGCGCCGCCACCGACTCTTCCGCCTCGACCATCACCCGAATCAGCGGCTCCGTGCCCGAGGCGCGCAATACCACACGACCACGGCCATCGAGCTCGGCGTTGACCGCATCGACCACTTGTCGCACCGAATCACGCGAGTACGGATCGAACCGCTCCTTCACGCGAACGTTGATCATCACCTGCGGTAGCAACTGCAGGCCCGCAGTCAATTCGGCGAGCGACTTACCGGTGTCGCACATCACGCCCAGTACCTGCAGGGCTGCGATCATCGCATCACCGGTCGTCGTCTGATCGAGCGTGAGCAGATGCCCCGAGGTCTCGCCACCGAGCACACCACCCGTCTCGCGCAACTTCGCTAACACATAGCGATCGCCCACTGCTGCTCGTTCGAAGCCGATGCCTTTGTCACGCAGCGCACGCTCGAGACCGAAATTCGTCATCAGGGTGCCAACGACCGGGCCACGCAAGGTACCCGCCGCATGTTTGGCGAGCGCAATCACATAGAGCAATTGATCGCCATCGACCTTACGCCCCAGATGATCGACCATCACGAGACGATCGCCATCGCCATCAAGAGCGATACCGACCTGCGCTTTTACGCCTGGCACCGTCAATTGCAGCAATTCGGGCGAAGTGGATCCGCAGCCTTCGTTGATGTTGCGACCGGTCGGCGAGCAGCCGATCGGCACGATCTCGGCGCCGAGGTCCGTGAGGATGCGCGGCGCGACCTTGTAGCCCGCACCGTGCGCACAATCGATCACGATCTTCATACCCTTGAGGCTTTTGCCCGCCGGAAACGTGGCACAACAAAAATCCTGATAGGCCTTGCGAGTCTTATCGACGCGCACGGCACGACCGAGACGTCCAGACTCGACGGTGGTGGCGCCATTAGCCAACTCGGCTTCGATGCGCTCCTCAGCCTCGTCCGACAACTTGCCGCCGTCGGCATCGAAGAACTTGATGCCGTTGTCGTAGTACGGGTTGTGAGACGCGCTGATCACGACGCCGAAACGACAATTGAAATGGCGTGCCATGAACGCAATGCCGGGCGTCGGCAAAGGACCGATCAACAGCACATCGAGCCCCGCGGCAATGAACCCGGCCTCGAGAGCCGCTTCGAACATGTAACCGGAGAGCCGCGTGTCCTTGCCGATGAGGACAGTGCCACCCTGCGGAGCAAGCACACGCGCGGCGGCACTCGCTAACCGCAGTGCGAAATCCACGGTCAATGGTTCCTGCCCCACCGTGCCGCGTACGCCGTCGGTACCGAAGTATTGTCTACCCATGTTCTGTATCAGCCCCGATTCTCTGAACGCTCTGAATTCTTAGCTGGATGTCGTCTCGTCGCGGAACGCGCGCCACACCTTGAGCGCATCAACGGTCTCGGCAACATCGTGGACGCGAATGATACGCGCACCGCCTTCGCATGCGGCGAGCGCTAGCGCGAGACTCCCCGCCAATCGAGCCTCGACGGGCCGACCCGTGAGCCCTGCCAACATCGACTTGCGCGACAAGCCGGCGAGCATCGGCACCCCGAGCGACTTGAGTTCACCGAGGCGCCGAAGCAAAGCGAGATTGTGCGGCAGCGTCTTGCCGAAACCGAAACCCGGATCGATCACCAATCGATCATCCGAGATGCCCGCAGCACGACAAGCCTGCAGTCGCTCCCCAAGAAAATCGCGAATCTCGGCGACGACGTCAACGTAGTTCGGAGCCTGCTGCATCGTGCGCGGCTCACCTTGCATGTGCATCAGGCATACCGCCGCGTTGCTCGAGGCCACCGCCTCCAGTGCGCCGGGTCGGCGCAGTGCATAAACATCGTTGATGAGCTGCACGCCAAGCGCGAGACCCGCGCGCATCACGTCAGGCTTACTGGTATCGAGCGAGACGAGCGCGCCTCGCTCGATCAAGGCACGCAGTATGGGTTCAACTCGCTGCCACTCTTCGTCGGCCGAAACCTCGGCAGCCCCAGGGCGTGTCGACTCACCGCCCACATCGATGATGTCGGCGCCGGCAGCGCGCATTCGTTCGGCGGAAGAAATCGCTGCCGCCACGTCAACGAAGCAACCGCCATCGGAAAAGGAGTCGGGCGTGACATTGAGCACGCCCATGACTCTCGGTAGACGCAAATCGAGGACTCGATCTGCGCAGCGAAGTGACATCAGCCGGCGCTGCCCTCACCGGCTGGCGTCGCACCAATGCCGCCCGACGGCGCCGGACGCGGCGGTGTGTCACCTCCGGTCGGACCGCTCGACGCGGAATCATCCCAGCCAGAGGGCTCACGCGGCGGGCGCCCTTCCATGATGTCCTTGATCTGACCGTCGTCGATCGTCTCGAACTTCATCAAGGCGTCGGCCATGGCGTGCAGCTTGTCGAGGTTGGTCTGCAGGATGTCTTTAGCACGCTGGTAGTTGCTCTCGATGACGCGACGTACTTCCTGGTCGATCGCATGCGCCGTCTCGTCCGAGACCTGCTTGGTCTGCGTGACCGAGCGGCCGAGGAATACTTCGCCGGACTCTTCGGAATAGGTCAAAGGACCCAGTTTGTCCGAGAGGCCCCACTTCGTAACCATATTGCGTGCGAGATCCGTCGCACGCTCGATATCGTTCGAGGCACCGGTCGTGACCGAATCGACGCCGAAGATAATCTCTTCGGCGATACGCCCGCCGAAGAGCGTAGTGATGCTCGACTCGATGCGGCGCTTGCTCATGGAATAACGATCCTGCTCCGGCAGGAACTGCGTCACACCGAGCGCGCGACCGCGCGGAATGATCGTAACCTTATAGACAGGATCATGCTCGGGCACGGAGATGCCGACGATGGCGTGACCCGCTTCGTGATAGGCGGTCATACGCTTCTCTTCCTCGGTCATGACCATGGAACGCCGCTCGGCGCCCATCATGATCTTGTCCTTGGCACGCTCGAACTCTTCCATGCCGACGATGCGCTTGTTGGCACGCGCCGCGAACAGCGCTGCCTCGTTGACGAGGTTGGCGAGATCGGCGCCCGAGAAGCCCGGCGTACCGCGTGCAATCAGCGACGGCTTCACGTCTTCGCCGAGCGGTACCTTGCGCATGTGAACCTTCAGGATTTGCTCACGACCACGCACATCGGGCAGCGGCACAACGACCTGACGGTCGAAACGGCCCGGTCGCAGCAACGCCGGATCGAGCACATCGGGACGGTTGGTCGCCGCGATCACGATGATGCCCTCGTTGCCTTCGAAGCCATCCATCTCGACGAGCAATTGGTTCAGTGTCTGCTCACGCTCGTCGTGACCACCACCGAGACCCGCGCCGCGATGACGACCGACGGCATCGATTTCGTCGATGAAGATGATGCAGGGAGCATGCTTCTTGGCCTGCTCGAACATGTCGCGCACGCGCGAGGCACCGACGCCCACGAACATCTCTACGAAGTCGGAACCCGAGATGGTGAAGAACGGCACCTTCGCCTCGCCCGCAATGGCGCGAGCGAGCAAGGTCTTACCGGTACCAGGGCTGCCCACCATGAGCACGCCTCTCGGAATCTTGCCGCCGAGCTTCTGGAACTTGGACGGGTCTTTCAGGAAGTCGACGATCTCGCCAACTTCGGTCTTAGCTTCATCGACACCGGCCACGTCGGCGAAAGTCACCGCGACCTGATCTTCACTGAGAAGGCGAGCACGACTCTTGCCGAACGACATCGCGCCGCGGCCATTACCACCGCCCTGCATCTGCCGCAGCATCCACGCAAAGACCAGAATCAACAGCAAGGCCGGCGCGAGTTGCAGAACCAGCTGGGCGAGGAAGTTCGGCTGCTTCGGCGCACGGCCGATGATGGCCACGTCAGACTTGGCGAGCGTGCCGATGAGCGCGGTGTTGTCGGTCTCCGGGTTGTAGAGCTCGAAGGTCGACTTGTCTTTGCGGGTGCCGATGATCGTATCGCCCTGCAATACGACGCTCTCGATCCGACCGTTGCGGATTTCGCTCAAGAAGGTCGAATAGCTGATCTCGGCGACGGGGCCCGAGCGGGGCATGAATTGGCTGAAGAGCACCAAGACCGCCAGCGCGATCAGGGCCCACACCACGAAATTCTTCATCAGATCGTTCATTACCAATACCTCAAAGGCGCGTTCCCTCGCCCCGCCTCGATCAAACTACACGAACAGGGCCCGCCGAACCAGTCGAAACGGCCGCTATACCGCTTTTCGACCGCGTGCGAGCAAGTAAAGTTCGGGACTGCGCGAGCGCGAGGCTGCGGGCTTGGCGAACTTGACGCGGGTGTAGTGCTTGCGGGCTTCCGCAACGAAGGCATCGAAACCCGTGCCCTGAAAGGTCTTGATGAGGACGTCACCGCCCGGCTTCAAGGCCCGATTGGCCAAATCAAGTGCCAATTCACAGAGATAGAGCGATCTTGGCTTGTCGATCGCATCCACGCCCGAGAGATTGGGCGCCATGTCCGAGAGCACCACGTCGACGCCTCCCAAAGGCACTTTGGCCAAGATCGCCTCGAACACGGACTCCTCGCGAAAATCCCCCTCGATGAACTCCACACCGGGAATGGGCTCCATCGGCAAGATGTCGCTCGCGATCAGGGTGCCGTTCTTGCCAACTCGGCGTTTGGCGTACTGGCTCCACGCGCCGGGCGTCGAACCGAGATCGAGCACCACCATACCGGGTTTCAGCAGTTTTTCCTTACGATCGATTTCCTCGAGCTTGAAGACGGCGCGCGAACGCCAGCCCTCGGCCCAAGCTCGCTTCACGAACGGGTCGGTGAAATGTTCCTTCAGCCACTCGCGGCTGCTTTGCGTACGTTTGACCATGATCGAAGCGGGTAGAATGGCGGCCGTGAAACTAACAGAAAAACAACGCCGCTACCTGCGCGGCCTCGCCCACCCCCTCAAACCCGTCATTCTTATCGGCAACGCCGGGGTGAGCCCGGGTGTCGTCGCCGAGACGCAGCGGGCGTTGCACGATCACGAATTGATCAAGGTTCGCATGACAGGTACCGATCGCGAAGCCCGTGACGCGGCTCTTGAAGCGCTGGCCGCGCAGTGCGAAAGCGCCTTGGTAGGTCGTATTGGTCACGTGGCTACGCTCTACAAACCGCGCGCCGATTTGCGCAGGATCGTTCTGCCCGACTGAGTTCGCCGCGCGTCGCTCAGCCCTCGTAACGAACCGCGACGATCTCGTACGAGCGAACACCACCCGGCGCTGTTACATCGACCACGTCACCTTCGGATTTGCCGATCAGCGCACGCGCGATCGGCGAGGTGATGGCAATGCGCGAAGCACGAATATCGGCCTCGTCATCACCTACGATGGTGTACGTGACGCGCTTGCCGTCTTCCTCGGCTTCAAGATCGACCGTGGCGCCGAAGACGACCTTGTCGCCCGGCGTCAGCTGCGCGACATCGATGATCTCGGCCGTCGAGAGCTTAGCCTCGAGTTCGGCGATACGACCCTCGATGAAGCCCTGCTGCTCACGCGCCGCGTGATACTCGGCATTCTCGGACAGATCGCCATGGCTGCGCGCCTCGGCAATCGCCTTGATGATGTTGGGGCGATCCTCACTTTTGAGGCGCTTCAATTCGGCGCGCAGCATTTCGGCGCCACGCAAGGTGATCGGATTACGCTTCATGCGGGCATCTCCTGATGCAGATCCTGCAGCCGGTTGACGTCGACCTGATCGAGCGAGTCGAGAGCCTCGCACGTTGCGAGCGCCGCCGCTAGCGTCGTGTAGTAGGTCACACGACGTTGCACGGCCTCGCGGCGGATCGAGTGCGACTCCTGAACGGCCTGCTTGCCCTCCGTGGTATTCACGATCAGAACGATTTCGCCGTTTTTGATCATGTCGACACAGTGGGGCCGACCCTCGCGCACCTTGTTGACCTTGCGCACCGAAATACCGGCTGCGGTGATGACAGCGGCGGTGCCTTCGGTCGCCACAAGATCGAAGCCACGCTCGGTGAGACGGCGCGCCAATTGCACCACGCCCGCCTTGTCTCGCTCGCGTACGCTCAGGAAGCATGTGCCTGAGCGCGGCAACACCACACTCGAGGCAGCCTGCGCCTTGGCATAGGCTTCGCCGAAGCTGCGACCTGTGCCCATCACCTCACCCGTCGACTTCATCTCGGGGCCGAGCATCGGATCGGCTTCTGGGAACTTCACGAACGGGAAGACCGCTTCCTTGACGGAGTAATAGGGAGGAACGCGTTCCTTCGTGGCACCGAGGGCCACCAGCGTTTGTCCTGTCATGACGCGCGCACCAATCTTGGCGAGCGCAAGTCCGGTCGCCTTCGACACGAACGGCGCCGTGCGCGATGCACGCGGATTCACCTCAAGAACAAAGATAACGCCGTTCTGAATAGCGAACTGGATGTTCATCAAGCCGACGACATTGAGAGCCAGAGCAAGCTGCTTGGTCTGGTCGCGCAGCGCATCCTGCAGTTCGGCCGACAACGAATTCGGCGGCAGCGAACAACCAGAGTCACCCGAATGAACGCCGGCTTGCTCGACGTGTTCCATGATTCCGCCGACGAGCACGTTGCGACCATCGCAGACCGCATCGACGTCGACTTCGATCGCATCATCCAAGAATCGATCGAGCAGCACCGGACTCTCGTTCGAGACCTTCACCGCATCGGTCATGTAGGCGCGCAGATCGTCTTCGTTGAAGACGATTTCCATGGCGCGTCCACCAAGCACGTAGGATGGGCGCACGACCAAGGGGAAGCCCACCTCACGCGCGAGCGCCAGCGCCTGCGACTCTGTGCGCGCCGTGGCGTTGGCGGGTTGGCGAAGCCCGAGCGCCTGCACTAACTTCTGGAAGCGTTCGCGATCTTCGGCCACATCGATCGACTCGGGCGAAGTGCCAATGATCGGCGCGCCCGCCTTCTCGAGTGCTCGCGACAGCTTGAGTGGCGTTTGACCACCGTACTGAACGATCACGCCCTCGGGTTTTTCCTTGTCGATGATCTCGAGCACATCTTCGAGCGTCAGCGGCTCGAAGTACAAGCGATCTGACGTGTCGTAGTCAGTCGAGACCGTCTCCGGATTGCAATTGATCATGATGGTCTCGAAACCATCTTCGCGCAGCGCGAGTGCCGCATGCACGCAGCAATAGTCGAACTCGATTCCTTGACCGATACGATTGGGACCACCACCTAGAATCACGATCTTGCGGCGGCTCGTCGGCTCGGCCTCGCACTCTTCCTCGTAGGTCGAATAAAGATAGGCAGTCGAGGTCGAGAACTCCGCAGCACAGGTATCGACTCTCTTGTAGACGGGGCGAACGCCAAAGGACTGACGACGGGCGCGAATCACGCTCTCGGTCACACCGACGAGTTTTGCCAAGCGTGAGTCACTGAAGCCGTGCCGCTTCAATTGTCGCAGACGCGTGGCATCGAGATCCGCAAGAGCGCCTTTGGCAACCTCGACCTCGAGCGTCACGATTTCTTCGATCTGCGCCAAGAACCAGGGATCGATACGGGTGAGCTCATGCACCCGATCAAAAGTCCAACCGGCTCGGAAGGCGTCGGCCGTCTGCAGCAGACGATCAGGACCCGGCATCCGCAGATTGTGTGCGAGCGTGGCAGCCGCTTCTTCACCGAGCGGCAGCGTGGTGACGGGTGACAAGCCATCGAGACCCGTCTCGAGACCGCGCAACGCCTTTTGAAGCGATTCTTGGAAGGTGCGACCAATCGCCATCACCTCGCCCACCGATTTCATCTGCGTAGTGAGACGGTCGTTGGCGCCGCGGAACTTCTCGAAAGTAAAACGCGGAATCTTGGTGACGACGTAATCGATCGTCGGCTCGAATGAGGCCGGTGTCGCGCCGCCCGTGATGTCGTTGCGCAACTCGTCGAGCGTGTAACCCACGGCGAGTTTCGCCGCGATCTTGGCAATCGGGAACCCCGTTGCCTTGGAGGCAAGCGCCGAGGAGCGCGATACGCGCGGGTTCATTTCGATAACGATCAAGCGGCCGTCTTCCGGATTCACGGCGAACTGCACGTTGGAGCCACCGGTATCGACACCGATCTTGCGCAGCACCGCGATAGAGGCGTCGCGCATGCGCTGGTATTCTTTGTCCGTCAATGTTTGTGCCGGCGCGACGGTGATCGAGTCGCCGGTGTGCACACCCATCGGATCGAGGTTCTCGATCGAGCAGACGATGATGCAGTTGTCGGCGCGATCACGCACGACCTCCATCTCGAACTCCTTCCAACCGAGGATCGACTCCTCGATCAGCACCTCGCTGGTCGGCGAAGCGTCAAGACCGCGCAATACGATCGACTCGAACTCCTCGCGGTTGTACGCGATGCCGCCGCCTGAGCCACCGAGCGTGAAGCTCGGTCGAATGACGCAGGGGTAGCCGAGCGTCGATTGGATCGCGAAAGCCTCTTCCAAACTTTTGGCAACCGCCGACTGAGCCGACTCGAGTCCGATCTCGCGCATCGCATTGCGGAAGAGCTCGCGGTCTTCGGCCATGTCGATGGCGTCCCGCGAAGCACCGATCAACTCGCAGTCGAACTTCTCGAGCACGCCCTCGCGCACGAGATCGAGTGCAGTATTGAGCGCCGTCTGACCACCCATCGTCGGCAGCACCGCATCCGGGCGCTCTTTCTCGATGATGCGGGCGACGGTGCGCCAGTTGATCGGTTCGATATAGGTCGCATCGGCCATGCCGGGGTCGGTCATGATCGTGGCCGGGTTCGAGTTCACCAGGATGACCCGGTAGCCCTCCTCCCGCAGCGCTTTGCACGCCTGCGCACCTGAGTAATCAAACTCGCAGGCTTGACCGATGACGATCGGACCTGCGCCGATGATCAGGATGCTTTGGATGTCGGTTCTTTTCGGCATGGCGGACTCGGTTTCTCGATCAAGCCGAACGACGGCGCTGCATGGCCGCCGTAAAGCGATCGAACAAATGGCTGACGTCGTGGGGACCGGGGCTCGCTTCAGGATGCCCCTGGAAACTGAAGGCGTCGCGATCGGTGCGCGCCACGCCCTGTAAGGTGCCATCGAACAACGAGCGATGGGTTGCCACGAGCTTGGCAGGCAAGCTGCTCTCATCGATCGCAAAGCCGTGGTTCTGCGAGGTGATCAACACGCGACGGCTCTCGAGATCCTGCACGGGATGGTTCGCGCCGTGATGGCCAAACTTCATCTTCATCGTGCGAGCACCGCTCGCAAGCCCGAGCAACTGGTGACCAAGGCAGATGCCGAAGATCGGTACGTTCGCCTCGAGAATTTCGCCGATGGCGCGAATGGCGTAATCACACGGCTCTGGATCACCGGGGCCGTTCGAGAGGAACACGCCCTCCGGGTTCAGTGCCAGTACTTCACTCGCCGGTGTCTGCGCAGGAACGACCGTGACCGAACAGCCCGCATCGACCAACAAGCGAAGAATGTTGTGCTTCACGCCAAAGTCGAAGGCAACAACGCGATACGGCTTGTGACCGGTGCGCGCGGGCGGCGCATCGAACGTGGAGCCGGCTATCCACTCGTAGCGCTCACGCACCGAGACGACCTTGGCAAGATCCATTCCCTTCAAACCAGGGAAAGCACGCGCCGCTTCGAGCGCCGCTGCTTCGAGTTTGGCCAGATCACCCGATTTACTCGCTTCGCCGGTCACGATCGCACCGTTCTGCGCGCCCTTCTCGCGCAGGATGCGCGTTAGGCGTCGCGTGTCGATATCGGCGATGGCAACGACACCGTGGTGAATCAGAAAGTCAGGCAGGCTGCGCGTGGAGCGGTAGTTGCTGAGCCGCGGTGGCAGATCACGGATCACGAGCCCTGCCGCATACGCTGCAACGGACTCCATGTCGTCGTCGTTGGTACCGACGTTGCCTATGTGGGGATAAGTGAGAGTGACTATCTGCCGCGAGTAGGACGGGTCGGAAAGAATTTCCTGATAACCGGTCAACGCGGTATTGAAAACGACTTCGCCGGAGGTATTACCTGTCGCACCGATCGATTGGCCGCGGAAGGTCGAACCATCCGCGAGCGCCAGCACTGCTTCGCTCACTCAGTCACCCGTTGCTCTGCAAAAACACTCTCCGACGCAGAGCGCGGGTATCAGATGGACAAAACGGGAGACATTCTCTCGAATGCCTCCCGCCTTGCTCGGACTAACCCGGCTATCGGATTAGAAGGAAATTCTATGTTTTCGGACCCCATCCTGTCCATGGAATTCGGGGTGAAATCGCACCGATACGAAACACCGATAGAATCGCCTAAGTTCTTGTTTTAAGACGAATTACGTCGCCCATTTCATAGCGGCCGGGCGACTGTTCACACAAAAATTTCGCTGCCCGTAAGGCACCCCGAGCAAAGATTGCCCGGTCTGTGGCCTGGTGTGACAGCAGCACCCGTTCCCCTGCGCCGAGAAAGGCCACCGTGTGGTCACCCACCACGTCCCCGCCCCGAATGACGGCGTAGCCGATCTCACCAGCCGGTCGTGCGCCGCCGTCAACGTGGTACCGCACCGAGTCGCGCTGGAACGCAATGTCACGACCATCCGAGGCCGCCTGACCGAGCGCCAACGCCGTGCCCGATGGCGCGTCCTGCTTGTGTCGGTGATGGGCCTCGACGATTTCGATATCGAAGTCTGTAGGCAACGATCGCGCTGCTTGGCGTACGAGCTCGAGCAGCATCGTCACACCTAGGCTGGTGTTGGCGGCGATGAGCACCGGAATCCGTTGCGCAGCCAGAGCAGCCGCGCTGTGCGTCTCGGCATCGAGCCCCGTCGTACCGATGACGATGGGCACACCGGCGTTAGCGCAAGCGGCGAGATTGCCGCGCGACGCACTGGCCGCGGAGAAATCGATCACAACCTCAGCATCACCGAGTACGGCCGTCAGATCCGTCGTGATCCGAGTCCCGATCGCGGGCAAGCCGGCCAGTTCACCTAGATCGCGTCCGACAGCAGCGGCACCCTCGCGGTCGATGGCGCCGACGAACATGACATCGCCCATTTCGAGAGCGGCACGCGTAATGGCGAGCCCCATCCGGCCCGAGGCTCCGACGATCACCACTCGCATGCAAATACTCCTGACGGTTTAGTTGCCGCCGGAGAAGAAGCGTTTTACGCCCTCGAAGAAGCCCTCTTCACGCGGCGTGTGGCCTTGGCCATCGCCGCGCAGTGACTCATCGAATCGGCGCAGCAAATCGCGCTGCTCGGACGACAGTTTCACCGGCGTTTCTACCACAACGCGACAGAACAGGTCGCCTCGACTGCCACCGCGCACCGGTTTGACGCCTTTGTCGCGCAAACGGAAAACGCGACCCGACTGGGTCTCAGCCGGAATCTTGATGGATACTTCACCCTCGAGTGTAGGTACGTTCACCGCACCACCGAGCACGGCGGTCGCAAAACTAATCGGCACTTCGCAAGAAAGATCGTCACCCTCGCGCTCGAAGATCGGGTGCGGTTTGACGTTCATCTCGATGTAGAGATCGCCCGGCGGCCCACCATTGCGGCCCGCCTCACCTTCACCGGCCAGACGAATCCGATCACCGGTCGCAACACCTGCCGGCACCTTGACCGACAGCGTGCGCGTACGACGTACACGCCCCTGACCGAGACAGGTATCGCAAGGATTTTTGATGATGCGGCCCGTGCCGCGGCACTTGTTACAGGGCTGCTGCAACTGGAAGAAGCCCTGCGAGATCCGCATTTGGCCGCTGCCTTGGCATTGATCGCAGGTGACGGGGCTCGAGCCCTTGGCACAGCCGCTGCCGTGACAGGTCTCGCATTCCATCAAGCGCGGAATCTCAACTTCGGTCGTATAGCCGAAAACGGCTTGCGCCAGATCGAGTTCAAGCTCGTAACGCAGATCCGCGCCGCGGAAAACCTGCGAGCGACCGCCACGACGACCACCACCAAAGATATCGCCGAAAACTTCGCCAAAGATATCGCCGAAGTCACCACCGCCGAATCCGGCGCCACCGGGCCCGCCGCCTTGACGCATGGCCTCCATGCCATCGTGACCGTGCTGGTCGTAGACGGCGCGCTTCTGCGCATCGGAGAGCACTTCGTAGGCTTCCTTCGCCTCTTTGAATTGCTCCTCGGCCTCGGCATCACCCGGATTACGGTCTGGGTGATACTTCATCGCGAGGCGTCGGTAGGCCTTCTTGATGTCGGCCTCCGACGCACCCTTGGCGACGTCGAGGATCTGGTAGTAGTCGCGTTTGGCCATGTGAGTTCAGTCGGCGTAAGGCCGATCAGGAAGCCTTGCGGTCCTGATCCTTATCCTTCACTTCCTCGAACTCGGCATCGAGCACA
>Ga0315902_10003252_pt1 | contig 24486 bp, 16 predicted proteins | sample LakEriMetagenome_9_FD_203523 | JGI IMG/M metagenome (GOLD analysis project Ga0315902, IMG submission 203523) | Freshwater fungal communities from buoy surface, Lake Erie, Ohio, United States - Buoy 12 MA117 | ecosystem: Environmental > Aquatic > Freshwater > Lake > Lake biofilm | place: USA... | reverse complement strand
TCTGCTGGTGGATGGCCTGAACCTGCTGATCTATCCGACGGTGTTGTGGTCGTTGCTGATGTGGATCACGCGGTGCCGTCGCCGGGCGGGCAAGTGCTGTGCCCGTTGTTTTCACCAGGGAGCCCGACTGGCCCTCCTCGCGATGCCATTCGACCTGTTGGAAAACCTGATTCTCTTCTGGATGTCGGTCAGCAGCACCGAGACACCCACCTGGCTGTTGCGTTCATTGACGGTCGTGTCGTTGCTCAAGCTGGCTTGCGCCTTTGCGGCGTTTTGCTGGCTTCTCGTCGGATTGCCCCTCGCAGTTTGGGAATGCCTGGTTCCGACTCCCCCCGCGATGGAGGGTCTGGATCCTCCGGGCCGCGAACGGGGGGCGAGTTCGGCTGAGTCGGGCGATGTGGTCGAATCGGTCCTCTGAAGTCGCACGGGAATCACTGGCAATGCCCACAGATTGGCGAGGATCCAGGCGTGCCTGGCTGGGGCAGAGCCTTGTGGGAGCGGTGTTGTCGGGCCGTGCAAGACACTGCTCGGCCCACGGGGAGATGGAGTCGATTCGGGTCTCGCAAGACGGCCGGCGATTTGAAGAGTCGATCTCGGGGCGCGAATTCCGTCCACTGGGTTTCAATTACGATCACGACACCCGGGGGAGACTGCTGGAGGACTATTGGCACGACGACTGGGGGCTGGTGGAACGCGATTTCGGCCGCATGCGTGACCTCGGGGCGAACGTCGTCCGTGTTCACCTGCAGTTCGGACGGTTCTGTCCCCGGCCGGGTGAGGTCAGTCGTCGGGAGCTCGACCAGTTGCAGCGGCTCGTGGAACTGGCAGAAAGCCAGCGACTCTATCTCGATCTCACCGGGTTGGGGTGTTACCACAAGGCCGAAGTGCCGGCGTGGTACGACGAATTGGATGAAACGCAGCGCTGGGGGGCCCAGGGACTTTTCTGGCGGGCGATTGTCGAACGGGTCCATCGCAGCCCGGCCATCTTCTGCTACGACTTGATGAATGAGCCGGTCGTGTCGGGAGGCGCGAGGTCACGCGGAGACTGGTTGGGACCAGCCTTCGCCGGCAAGCACTTCGTGCAGTTTGTCTCGCTGGATCCTGGAGGCAGGCAGCGGGCCGAGGTGGCACGGGCCTGGATCGAGTCGCTGGTTCGCGAGGTGCGGACGATCGACCGTCACCATCTGGTGACAGTGGGGCTCGTCGACTGGAGTCTCGACCGGCCAGGGCTGACGTCCGGGTTTATTCCCAGCCGGGCCTGTCAGCCTCTCGATTTCCTCGCAGTGCATCTTTATCCCGAGAAGGGGAAGGGAACGGAGTCAATCGAGACCTTGAAGAAGTTTCAGGAACTGGGGAAACCAGTCGTCGTGGAGGAGACATTCCCGCTGAAAGTTGGGGGGAGTGAATACATCGAGTTTCTCGATGCCTGCGATCGGGCGGGCTGCGGCGTGCTGGGCTTTTTCTGGGGTCAGACCCCTGCCGAGCTGACCCCCCCCAAATCGATCGCCGATGCCATTTTGCGTGACTGGTTGCTGGAGTTTTCCAGGCGGGCCCAAGCCCGCAGGTAGTCCGACTGACGAACTCCGGGAAAGCGGCGAAACAGCACCGAGTTCGGTCGGCAGTCTTCTGTCCCGCAATCCTTGAGCGTGTGAGGACGGGCCCTCAAAACGAACAAGCCGCGGTGCGCTCGATCGAGAACACCGCGGCTTGATTCCACAACTCAGCAGTCGGTCAACGGTCTTGAGACCGCCGCACCGAGGTTGGCATTACTTGCCAACCTTGAAGCCACCCTTCTTCCAGGCGTCAGCACCGAACACCAGGTTGACCTGCTCGTCACCCTTGGCCTTCTCGGCCTTGCCCTTGCAGTTGTTGCAGCAGAACTGGACCTTGGCACCAGCGATGGTGATTTCGGTGTCCTTGTTCAGATCGCCGCCCGACAGCGGGCACTTGGCCTGCTTGGCCTGGCCGGTGGCCAGCAGCTGGTGGTTGCCCTTCGCGGCGAACTTGGCCGTGTCCTTCTTGAAGGCATCGGGGCAGCCGCCGCAGCAGAGGTAAACCTTGCCGCCGCCGAAGTCGACAGCGTTTTCTTCCTTGACGTCCTTGCCCGAGACGGGGCACTTGATGCCGTCGAGCTTCACGGCGGCCATCGCCAGGCTCGACAACAGGAAACTGCCGGCAACCAACGCCAGAACCGAGGTCGTACGCTTCATGAGGAACTCCTAGACGAACACCGGAAAGACTCAGAACTTCCCTGCGATGGAGAAGTCCGAAACAAACACGCAGGTTGTTTCGACCAGATGAAATGTCCGGTCTGTCGCAACACATCTGCGAATTTTTACACGAGGGGGTGCGAAAAGTCATCCCCAAAATTGGGATTTCCTCACAAACGCAGAAGTCGGCCGGCAAGTTTTGTCTTCCTCTTGAAGTTCGCGTCGGGAAAACGATAATCTTTTGTTCACCCAATGCCCCTCGATTTCTGCCAGGAACGGTTCCATGCCTCCCCGCAAATCCCCGGCCCGCCGGTCGACTGTCGCTGCGGAAGTCTGTCCCACGATTGGAGAGTACCTGATCCAGCGCCTGCAGGATTATGGGCTCAAGCATGTGTTTGGGATTCCGGGAGATTTCATTCTGCAGTTTTACGCGGCCCTGTGTGCAAGCCCGATCAAGGTGGTCGGGTGCACGCGGGAAGACAACGCCGGTTATGCGGCTGATGGATACGCCCGCGTCCATGGCCTGGGGGCGGTTTGTGTCACCTTCAGCGTGGGGGGGCTGAGTACCTGCAATTCGGTGGCTGGGGCCTATGCCGAGAAGTCCCCTGTGGTGGTCATCAGCGGGGCCCCCGGAGTGGCCGAGCGGGCGAGTGACCCACTGCTGCATCATCGCGTGCGGGACTTTAACACGCAGCGCGAGGTGTTCGACAAGATCACGGTGGCCGCGGCGTCACTCGACGACCCCCTCACGGCCTACCGGGAAATTGACCGCTGCCTGGCTGCCTGTGTCCGTTACAAGCGCCCCGTGTACCTCGAGCTTCCCCGTGACCGGGTGCACAGTCGGGGAACGGTTCCCCCGACCCCCTACTTCGAGAAGCCGGTGAGCGACAAGGCGGCCCTGGCTGAGGCGCTGGCCGAGGCCTCGCAAATGATCAATGCGGCGAAGCGGCCGCTGCTCATGGCGGGGGTCGAAATGCACCGCTTCGGGCTGGATGACGAACTCGTCGCCTTTGCCGAGAAGCACCAGATTCCAATGTGCGCCACGCTTCTGGGAAAGTCGGTGGTGAGCGAGAAGCATCCCCTCTATATCGGTATTTACGAGGGGGCCATGTGCCGGGAGCCGATCCGCAGGTTTGTCGAGGAGAGCGACTGCCTGCTGTTGATGGGGACCTTCATGACCGACATCGACCTGGGGATCTACACGGCGAAGCTCGATTTCTCCAAGCGGATCCTGGTCACCTGCGAGTCGTTGCAGATTCGGCACCATCATTATGAAGGAGTGCAACTGGCCGATTTTCTGCGCGGCCTGATGAAAGCCAACCTGACTCCGACGAAACGTCGCATTCCAGCCGATTGTCGACGCAAGGATGTGCGGTTTGTGCTCAATCCCGAGGCCAAGGTCACCACGGCCCGCATGTTCCAGCGAATCAACCAGATGCTCAGCCAGGGGCTGGCAGTCGTGGCCGACGTGGGCGATTGCCTGTTTGGGGCTGCTGAGTTGTCGATCAACCGCGATACCGAGTTCATCAGTCCGGCCTACTACACTTCGATGGGTTTTGCGATCCCTGCTTCAGTGGGGGTGCAGTTTGCCAATCCCGACATGCGGCCCATCGTGCTGGTGGGAGATGGGGCATTCCAGATGACCTGCCTGGAACTCTCGACAGCGGTCCGGCACAACTTCAACCCGATTGTGGTGGTGCTCAACAACAAGGGGTACACCACCGAGCGGTTCCTGCAGGATGGCGAGTTCAATGACATTCTGAATTGGGAGTACCACCGGCTCCCCGACCTGCTGGGGGGAGGCTGGGGCTTCGAGGTTCACACGGAGGGGGATCTCGACAAGGCTCTGAACGCCGCCCTGGCCAACAGTGACCGATTCAGCCTCATCAATGTGCATCTCGATCCGACTGACATCAGCCCGGCCCTGTCCCGGTTGGCCGAATCACTCTCCAAGCGCCTGTAGCCTGCTGTGTTCCGTCAACTGGAGACCTGGCCAATCATTCGGGGGATGATCTATCACCCCGTGCGTTGGGCGACCCTGGAACCTGCCTCACTCGGCCTCGATCCCGAGCGCATCCGTCCTGTCCAGGTCTCCACAGAAGATGGTCTGACGCTGCGCGGGTGGCATTGTGTCGGGGCACCGCGCGTCGATTTTCGACCCTATGTTCCCCCGGAATTCCACGCCGGGATTGTCTACTTTCCAGGGCGGGGAGGGCACCGTGGGTATCGCCTGCTCGAAATCGCGGAATTGGTCGATGCCGGGGCCGAGGTGCTGCTGGTCGACTACCGCGGTTATGGAGACAATCCGGGTATCCCGAGCGAGCCGGCTCTGGCCCTCGATGCCAGGGCTGCCTGGGAACTGTCGCAGTCGTTGCCGGGCTGGTCACCATCCCGGACTGTGCTCTATGGCGAATCGCTGGGTGGGGCGCTGGCTGTGCAGCTGGCGGCCCGACTCTGTGATCGGCAGACCCCGCCGGGGGGAGTGATCCTGCGGTCGGCCTTCACCTCGATGACCGACGCCGCACGACACAACCAGCCGTGGTTGCGCTGGTTGATCCCCGAAGGATGGTATCCCTCCCGCGAGCGAATCCTGCGGGTCACCTGCCCGTTGCTCTCGCTCCATGGAACCAGTGACGAGATTGTCCCGGAGTCGATGGGGCGTTGCCTGTTTGAGTCCGCCCCTCCCGTCGCCTCCAACGGATTGCCGCGTTCCTGGGTCCCATTCTTTCTGGCCGGTCACAACGGACTTGCCGTGTCGCATGGTCCGTTACTGCGGACGTCGGTCGCGAATTTCCTGCACCAGATTGTCGCCGCTGCGTCCAGGGCCGAGACCGGCGTGTCACTGAAACCGGGCGATTGAGTGTTTCGGTCTGGGATCGCTGCCACCAAAATCGCCCGATCCGAACGGTAGCGTCACCGTCCCCGCCGCTTTACCTCGTGCCCCCGGCTGGTTTATGATACATGTGTCGACTTTGATTTGAGAGGTGGGCCCTCCCGGGGAATGCGCAGCGCGTTCCCGGATGGGGGCTGCCAGTCGAGGAGAGACTGCATGTCGAGTGTTCTGCCCTGGTGGAAGCGTGCGATCTGCGCGATCGCAGTCGCAGCGCTTGGTTGGTTTCAAGGCGAACTGGTCGAGGCGGCGGACGAGAAACCGGCCGAACCCGCCCCTGTCAGCTACTATCGCCAGGTGCGTCCGATCCTGCAGCGGGCTTGTACCGGCTGCCATCAACCGGCGAAGGCCGGGGGCAAGCTGTTGCTGACCAGTTACGAAGTCTCGCTGAAGGGGGGAGAGCAGGGGGCCCTGTGGACCGCTGGCAAGCCCGATGAAAGCCTGTTGATCGATGTGGTCACCGGCGAACCTCCCTCGATGCCCCAGAATGCCCCGCCGCTCACTCCCGAGCAGGTCGCCCTGCTGAAACGCTGGATTGCCGAAGGAGCGAAAAACGACACCCCGGCTGCGGTCGAAGACACCATCTCGGCCGAGCGGCCTCCCGTCTACAGCAGCCCACCGTTGATTTCGGCCCTCGCCTGGTCTCCCGACGGTCAACTCCTCGCGGTTTCGGGCTTCCGGGAGATTCTCCTGCACAAGGCCGATGGTTCTGGGCTGGTGGCCCGTCTGGTGGGGCGTTCGCAGTCGATCACCTCACTGCAGTTTTCACCCGATGGCAAGCTGCTGGCGGCAACCGGCGGTAATCCCTCGCTTTTTGGCGAAGTGCAATTCTGGAATGTCGCCGAGAAGAAGCTGGAACGCTCGGCCACACTGGGGATCGACACGCTGTTCGGGGGGCGATTCAGCCCCGATGGCACGCTCTTCGCCTGCGGCGGGGCCGACAACAGCGCCCGGATTATTCGGGTTGCCGATGCCCAGCAGCTTCTGAAGTTTGACGCCCATGCCGACTACGTGATCAACACCGCCTTCTCGGTCGACGGGAAGCACATGATTACAGTGAGCCGCGACCGCTCGATGAAGCTGTCGATCGTGGAGAGCGGACAGTTTGTCGACAACATTACCAGCATCACTCCGGGAGCGCTCAAGGGGGGCTTGCAGGCCCTGGCCCGTCACCCGAAGAAAGATGAACTGCTGTGTGGTGGAGCTGACGGCGAGCCGAAGCTCTACAAGATGATTCGTACGCAGGCCCGGCAGATCGGGGACGATTTCAACCGGATTCGGGGCTATCCCGGGATGAAGGGACGGATCTTCGCCGTCGATTTCAATGCCGACGGTTCGCAGTTTGTTGCCGGCTCCAGCAGCGGGACCTCGGGCATGGCCCGCATCTACAGCACGGAAGATGGCAAGCTGCTGCACGAACTTGCCGGGACAACCCGGGGCATCTTCTCGGTGGTGTTTGCCCCCGACGGGAAGCATGTCGCCACCGGCGGCTTTGATGGCAAGGTGCGAATCTACAACGCCGAGTCGGGGGCTCTCGAAAAGGAACTGGTTCCGGTCGAGATCACTCCGGCTGTGGCTGTCAAATGACCCCGACCTCCAGCGGCCCCGGGCTGCGGAGGGGACGAAAACTCATGGACTGTGCTCGTTCTGTGAAGAGGATTGCAATGCGGTTTGCCCTGGCGTGTCAGTTGGCGTTGTGCGGCGGTTTGTGGGTCTCGGCAGTGGGGGCGGCCGATGCCCCCGTTCGTCCGGCCATCACGGGATTGAAATTCTTTCCCGAGAAGCTCGAGCTCAACGGCATTCGTGACACCCGCCGGGTGCTGGTGTCGGGGCAGACAGCGAGTGGCGACCTGATCGACCTCACCGCCGAGGCGAAGCTGCAGGTCGAAGGAACTTCTGTGGAACTGCAGCCCGATGGCTACGTGGTTCCCCGCCAGGCCGGAGAAGCCCGACTGAAGATTTCGGCGGGAGGCCAGGAGGGAACGCTGCCTGTCGTGGTGAAGGAGGCCCAGCCCACCCCGGTCAGCTTTATCCGCGAGGTCCAGCCGGCTCTCAGCAAGGTGGGCTGCAATCAGGGGACCTGCCACGGTGCCCAGGATGGCAAGGCGGGTTTCAAGCTGTCGCTCAGGGGTTACGATGCCGAATTCGATTATCTCGCGCTGGTGGACGATCTCTCGGGACGGCGTTTCAACCGCTCGGTCCCCAGCCAGAGCCTGATGCTGCTGAAACCCACACAGGGGGTCCCCCACGTCGGAGGATTTTTGTTTGCGGAAGACTCACGCTACTACCGGCTGCTGGAACAGTGGATTGCCGAGGGGTGCCAGTTCGATACCGCAACCCGTGTCGACCGACTCGAGGTTTTCCCCGCGAATCCGGTCATCGACCGTGAGGGCCGCACGCTGCAGCAGACGGTGATCGCACACTTCCCGGATGGAACGACCCGCGACGTGACGCGTGATTCCGTCTTCAGCAGCAGCAACTTCAATGTGGCGACGGTCACCAATACCTCGACGAACAGCGGACTGGTCGAGACGTTGCGTCGTGGGGAGACAGCGATTCTCGTGCGGTACGAGGGGGCGTACGCAGTCAACCAGATCACCGTGCAGGGAGACCGCAGCGGCTTTGAGTGGAAGCCGACCACCGAGAACAACTTTGTCGACACTCTGGTCAACAAGAAACTGCAGAAGATCAAGACGCTCCCCTCGGACCTGTGCAATGACGCCGAGTTCCTGCGACGGGTCTCGATCGACCTGACGGGTCTCCCTCCCACCACCGAACAGGTGAAGGCGTTTCTGGCCGACGCGCGTCCCACCGAGGTCAAACGCAATGAGAAGATCGACGAACTGCTCGACAGTGCCGAGTATGTCGATCACTGGACGCTCAAGTGGAGCGACCTGCTGCTGTCGAACCGGAAGTTCATCACCGAGAAGGGGGTCTGGGCGTACCGCAACTGGATTCGCAGTGCGATCGCCGGTAACCGCCCGTACAACGAGTGGGTTTCGGAACTGCTGACCGCCAACGGCAGCACCTTCCAGAATCCCGCGGCGAACTATTACCGCATCTCGCGGGAGCCGGCGGCCGTGATGGAGAACTTCACCCAGGTCTTCCTGGGGACCCGTTTCAGCTGCAACAAGTGCCACGATCATCCGTTTGAGCGGTGGACCCAGGGGCAGTATTACCAACTGGCGGCCTACTTTTCGGGAATCGGACGCAAACCCGGTGATGTTCCGGGGGACGAAGTGATCTACCCCCTGCGGGCTCCGCAGGCGGTGGTGAATCCCCGCAGCAACCAGGCGGTCCCGGCGAAGTTTCCGTATGAGCACGCCAGTGCGGGAGCGGTCGACAGCCATGCCGACTTGCGGCAGCAACTGGCCCAGTGGCTGACATCGAAAGACAATCCGTACTTCGCCACCAGCCTGGTGAACCGCTACTGGAGCTACCTGCTGGGGCGGGGGATCATCGACCCGGTGGATGACATCCGCAGCAGCAACCCGCCGTCGAATGCCGAACTGCTCAAGTCTCTGACCGATGACTTCATCGCGAAGGGATTCGACACGAAGCACCTGTTGCGGACGATCGCACGCTCGGCAACCTATCAGCGGAGCCATGCGGCCAACCGCTGGAACGACGATGACACCGAGAACTTTTCGCACTTCCTGCCCCGACGTCTCACGGCCGAGCAGCTCTTCGACGCCATCATGACAGCGGCGGGAAGCCCCGTGTCGATTCCGGGAGTGCCCCCGGGCTTCCGGGCGACGCAGTTGCCCGATCCGAACATCCAGATCGGGTTCCTCGACATGTTCGGGCGACCGGCCCGCGAGATTCCCTGCGAATGCGAACGGGCAGCCGACGTCAGCCTGTCGCAGACCCTGAACCTGATCAACGGCCCGACCGTTTCCGAGGCGATCATTCATCCGCAGGGGCTGATCTCCCGGCTGCGGGACGCCAAGGTGGACAATCTCGCCCTCGTGCGTGAGATCTATCTCTCGGTTCTCAATCGTCCTCCGACTGAGGAGGAGTTGAACCAGGGGGTGGGCTACCTCGTGGGAGTCGAGCGAATTGAAGGGGCCCAGGACCTGATGTGGGCCCTGATGAACAGCCCGGCATTCCTGTTCAACCGGTAGTCGATTCGGGTTCAACCACGGCAAATGCGAAGGGGCCTGGATTCGTCGCGAATCCGGGCCCCTGTCATTTTCAGGATTTGCCAACCCGTTCCGTTTCAAAACGGGGATATGCGAGTCGCCGATCTCCCAGGATGTCTTGCAATCGCAGAAGACAGATTCTTCCGAGCGTCAGATCGCCCGAGAGGACCGGGGACAACTCGACTGTCAACCGGTCGCGGAGCCGTTCGCGACAGATCAGGACTTGTACTTCTCCAGCGCCAACTGCTTCACCCCGCGCAGGTCGACCTTGCCCGTCCCCAGGATGGGAATCTCGGTCACTTCCAGAAAGCTGTCGCGACCGGGCAACCAGAGATTGGGAAGTTCGGCCTTGGTCAGTTGCGAATAGAGTTCATCGAGCGGCTGCGCCAGCGGCTTGTGCACCACCACCAGTCGTTCTCCCTTTCGTTCGTCCGGAACGGAGGTCACCACCAGCTTGAGTTCCTGCTCTTCCCCCGGGGCATGCACCAGCAGGGACCGCAGCACCTCTTCGACCCGGATGTGCGGGACCATTTCACCGGCGATCTTCGAGAATCGGCTCGCCCGGTCAGTGATGGTGACAAACCCCTCGGCATCGATCTTGGCGACATCTCCGGTCGAGTACCAACCGTCCTGCAGGACCTTGGCCGTCAGGTCGGTCTTGTGCAGATACCCCTGCATGATGTGTGGCCCCTTGATCTGCAACAGTCCAGGCTGGTCGAGCCCCAGCACCTCGCCTGTTTCCTGGTCGAGGACCCGCACGATGGAGCCGGGAATCGGGCGTCCCACAGTCCCCTCTTTGGTCCCCACCTGGGTCACCACCGGCGAGCGATGGTCGGGAATGTTGACCGCCGCCACAGGGGAGGTCTCGGTCGCACCATAGCCTTCAATGGGACGAATGCCAAACTTCTCCTCAAAGGCGGCCGCGAGGTCAATCGGCATCTTCTCGGCCCCCACGACCACGATCTCGAGGGACTCCAACTGCTCCTTGTCGCAGCGCTTGATGTAGGTCCGCAGGAACGTGGGCGTGGCCATCATGATGGTGCCACGGTATTTCTTGCAGAGATCCCCCACGATCTTGGCATCGAGCGGGTTGTAGTGGTAGACGGCTCCCGCATCCAGCACCATCGGCATCCACATCGTCGCCATGTAGCCGAACGAGTGGAAGAAGGGGAGGATCCCCACCACCATGTCGGTCCGCTTGATCTGGATCAGCTGGCCGACGGCGTCGACATTCGTGCCAATGTTGTTTTGCGTGAGCATCACCCCCTTGGGTTCACCGGTCGAGCCCGAGGTGAAAATGACGGTCAGGAGGTCGTCGGCCTTGATGCGGGTCAGGCCAAACAGACGGTCGAGCAGGAAAGCCGGCATGGCGTAGGCCTGAATTCCGGCGACCACCTTGTCGACCAGGGTGATCTGGGGGCGCAGATCTTCGAGGTAGACCATTTCGACCGGGAGTTCGAGCTTGAGCTTGGTGACAAACAGGCGGCTGGTCAGTACCCGCTGGATCGAGGCCTGTTCCAGGCACGAATGCAGCATGTCCCGCGAGGCGGTGTAGTTCAGGTTCACCGACACCCGCCCGAGCAGGGCCAGGGCGGCATTGACGATCGCCCCGCCCACCGAGGGGGGCAACAGTACCCCGACAAACCGCTCACCCGGCGGCAGCACCCGGGTGGCGAGCAGCCGGCGGAAGATCAGGGTGCGCAGCAGCAACTGCATGCCGGTCACCTCCTGGTTGGAGGAGTCGGCCAGCTTGATCTGGCTGCGTCCCTTGCGGCAGGCCCGCAGGAACCGCCGGGGAAGGGTGTGATCGATGTTCTTGCGCTGTTCGAGTGACTGCACACCCAGGGCCGCCACCGCCTGCTGAACCTCGTACACGGTCTCGGGTCTGCGCAGAGGCTGGCCAAACGAGATGCCGATCGGATAGGGCCATTTCTGGGGCCATTTCCAGAAGTACTTCCCCTGGAAAAAGCTGAAGATGCTTCCCCACAGGCCGTCGAGGTAGATCGGAATGACGGGATGGTCGGAACCGTCGATGATCTTCATCAGGCCGCGTTGAAAGGGGAGCATTTGCCCCAGCCGTGTGAGTTGGCCCTCGGCAAAAATGCAGACCAGTTCCCCGGCATCGATCAACTCTCGGGCCGACTGCAGGGCCCGCACGACCGACTTTGGGCCTTCGCTGGTCTTGATGGGAATGACTCCCATCTGGGTCATCAGCCAGCCAAGCAGTTTTCCCCGGGCATAGTCGGCATAAATGATCATCCGAACGTGCCGGGGAATGGTGCTGATCAACAGGATGCCATCGACCCAGGTCACGTGATTGCAAACGAGCAGGGCTCCCCCTTTGCGAGGGATGTTTTCCATGCCGTGCACACGGATGCGGTAAAGCATCCGGCTCAGCAACCAGGCCAGCCAGCGACTGGACCAGCGCGGGGCGATCAGAAAACTGGCTGCCAGGGCGAGGACCAGGGCCAGCACCACCCCGAGCAGGGCCAGGGGATAGCCCCACCAGGGCCAGGCGGCGGCCAGCAGGGGGAACCTGACGAGCACGGTGGCAGAAATGGACATCATTGGGTGGGGAAACAAGTGAGAAAATGTGACGGTCCACAGCATGGCTGGCCAGTAGACTAGGGCACCTTCACCATGGGGGCAATATGACCTCGGTCAATCTCCGATTCTCTTGCCAATGGCTGGCGGGCCAGAAGCGCAGGGGAATCCCGGGTGAATTCGCAGGAGTACCGGGGGAACACTGCCCCGGGCAGACTGTCGCGTGGTGCATTCCGCGAGTTGTGTACGCATGGTGAGACCGCAGGCAGTCATTGTGGTCGGACGATCGCGGGTCCCGCCGCTCAATCAACCGTATCATCCATTCCCGCGTCAAAACTCAAAGTGGCATTGTCATCTGTTCCTCAATTGTGTTGCCAATGCCGACGTTGCCGCGGTCTTTCCGTCGATCGGGTTTGTTGATTCGTACATCAGCGAAGTACCATCAGCGGCGAGAATCCCCGGCAGGGGGGAATCGTGGTGAGACCCGTTGAGACCTGGATCATGACTGACCCTGTGCGCGTGAACTGTCCCCATTGTCAGGTGGCCATTCGGTTGCGGTCGCGTGATTACCTGGACCGTGAACTCACCTGCCCGGGATGCCGCCAGAAATTCCGACCACATCGAGATCAGGCGCTCGATGTTCTCGACGTTGTCGAAGACGAGCCCATCGACAGTCGTCCGCCGGTTGCGACGGTACGGCCCAGTCCAAAATCTGACACGTCGCCACCCCCCAGCGGCACCTCCAGGCAGTCTCCCCAGCCTGGTTCCGCGAAGGTCAGACATTTGAAGACATCCGCCTCCCCCTTGGCCCTGGAAGAGGATGATTTTCTCGACGAGGATGTCGCTGGGGACTCTGAGCAGACTGCGTCTGTCTCACGGCGAATCAAAAAACCACGAAGTTCCCCGGCTTTTCCCTGGAAAAACGTCGCCCGTTGGGCCGGGGGAACCGTTCTCACAGCGGGTTTGCTGGCGGGGCTGTGGGGATTCTTCTTCGTTTGGAATGGCGACATCGACATTCCCTTTGCCGGGGGGGGCACGACCGCTTCCGCGGAGGCACTGACACGGGTCCGGGACCAATTGAAGGAATTGGAGCAATTGCTGGTGCAGCAGCAGGCCCGGGGATTTCCTCCCGAGGCCCTGATCCCCTTGCAACAGCAGGAACAGCGATTCCTTCACGCGTATCAACAGGCTGTGGCACTGCCACCTCTGCCGACTCCACTGGCGTCGCAGTTGCGACAGGAATCCAGGGAGCTCTTGATCGAAATCGAACAGAGACGACAGGCCTGTGTGGCCCTGCTGTCGGGAGCGGGGGCGCACAATCCCAGGTTCTCGGCTCCGGCAACCACCATTTCTCTGGCCACCGATGGAGTTGTCCGGGTGGTGGCGCAGGGACCGGGAACAGTCGAGACGTCGGCATCACCCGGGTCACCAGTTTGGGTCAGGTTCGTGGCGCTGCAGCGGGATGTGCTGCAGGCCCTGGCTGCTGTGGAGTCGAGCGTTGATCTGACTCGGGCCGCAGCCACACTCAACCAGAAGACGGCTGAATTGCAGCAGTTGATCCGGCAATACCGCGAACTGACCGACGAGGGGCGCAGTGGCTTCCAGGAGCTCCGCCAGCGACAGCAGGGATTGACGAGTTTTTATGACAACGAAATGTTGATGTGTGACCGGATGTTGATGATCCGCGGGATCCAGCAGCAGGATTACCAGCATGCGTTTGTGTCCTATCGCAACGCCCTCCGGGATCTGGAAGGGGCGGGAGTGGGAGGGACGGTGAATGGTGGCGGAGAGTTGGTCGGCGGTGGGCCGGTCCTGCCGGTACCGGGTGGGTTTCCCGGGCGACCCCGTGGATTTCCCGATCGTCCGACCCTGATTCCCGACCCACCCCGTCTTCCGGGAGGTGGCCCCCCCGGGCCTCCGGGGGCAGGGCCGCCCGGAGAATTTCCACCGGGCGCTTTTCCACCGGGTGTGTTTCCGCCAGGGGGATTTCCCCGCGGGGTGCCCGGCATGGGGTCGCCGGCTCCGGGAGCGGGACCCGGTTTTCAGGTTCCCCAGTCCGTCGAAGACTTCGTGCAAAAAATTGCGCGCGACATGGGAGGGAAGTACATCGTCGTGCACGTCCCCGGCATGGCCTTGTCCAGCGAGCAGCAGCAGGAACTCTCCAGCAGGATGCAGCAGGTCGTCGGCCCAATCCGGTCCAGCCAGTCGTTCTCGGGAAGCAACATCCAGGGAACCCTCTTCGGTTATGCGATTGCCGACGACCCCCAGAAAGTCGCCGACAAGATCGCGTTTGCCAAAGTGCTGGCGGTTGATGCCCAGAAACGGCTGATCACCCTTGAGATCAAGCCTGGCGAACTCGATCCGGCGGAGGGTTTTCCGAGGAATCCGCCGGGGGACGAGTGACTGGAGACGAACTCACGGGGATGTTGTGGCGGGGACGATCTGCAGTTGCTCGGCCGGCCACCGCAACGCCTGCTGAATTTGCCGCGCTGTCTCCGCGACAGCGGGTGATTCGTTCCTGAGGATGATGCGGGACCGTTCCGTCGCGATGGCAAGGGCCAACGGCAGGTCTCCCAGTCGCAGAACATTCAGCAGGTCTGGACCCGCTTGATGCGAAGCGGGGAGCCGGGTCAGTTCGAGGCGGCTGACTCCGGTTTCGAACAGACTCGCGTAGAGAACCAGTGCCGCCAGGTTGCCCTCGCCCTGCAGCCAGGTCGGCTTTCCCTTCAGCCCGGGGATCGACTGCATCGCCTGGATCCCCCGGCGAATGTCCCAAACCCGCATGCCATCCACCGTCTGCCCCAGCAACTGGAACCGGCGGCGAATGCCGATCTGCCGTGTCGCATCGGCTGGCCACGAGTGTGCCCCAAGTCCCCGCGGAGCCAGCCAGGCCAGCCCCTGTCGTGATTCCGCCACCCGTTTCTGGATGCCTTCCAGGATGGCTGGCTGGAATTCGCTGGCTGTTTCGCCGGCAAAGTGAGTCGGAAATGGTTTTCTCAGTCCGGCCACCAGTTCGTTCCAACCCGATCCATCGATGATGTGCAGCACGGTCAGGTCGAGATCGGCGAGTGGGAGACCCGCGCGGCTGGCGAGGTAGAGTCGCAGGGGAACGTGGGGCTGGCTCTCAAATTCGAAGATCTGCAGGCGAATGCCCTCGGCCTCCCCTTCAAACAGTGGTTTCAGGGCGGGGGGGGTCGGCAAGCCATCCATGGTGGGCCAACCTCCGAAACTTTTTTCACGCAGGCCGCGCAGAAACTGCTCACGATCAGTCTCCCATTCGCCGGCAGTGGCCGGGATGCGGGGGGCTGGAGCGGGAGCGACGAATAACTCCGCGACACGCGTGACAATTTCGTCGCCCGGCAGCGACTCAAACACCCGCAGTTGCGGCGGCGGGAAGAATTTCACCGCGGCCTTTTCCACCAGTGTCTGGGGGTCATTCTGGAGGAACCGATGGAACCACCGGAATGAGTGGATGTGCAGTTCCTGGGTGTCGAGGTGGGGACCTTCGGTGATCTGCAGCCCCAGGTTCTTTTCGGCTCCATAGAGCCGATAGATGCGGCGCACTTTTTCATGAACCCGCACGACCCCCTCCAGCGGAAAGATCGTGTCTTTGTCGGTGTTGGAGATCAGGAGCGGGCGGGGAGCGACGAGAGCCGCCACCTGGGCAAAGTCCCAGCGGTGGGTGTTCACCGGGAACATGCAGTCGCAGTGCCCGTCAACGACGCCATCGACCACGTGGTTTTCCAGGTCGGTGATGCCGGCAACGGGTACGGCGGCCCGCACCCGCTCGTCGAGAGCGGCGATCCACCACGAATAGGCTCCCCCCCCGGACCGGCCAGTCACGCCGATGCGCTGCGGGTCAACTTCGGGGCGTGTCTCCAGGTAATCGATCGCCCGGATGCCATTCCATGCTTCGACTCCGGCTGGGGTATACCCGCGGGCGTTCCACCACCACTGGTTGAGGTTGTGGGTGCCGTGGTGCACCCCCTCGATCTCTCCCAGCTGAATGGTGTCGATGGTCAGGCAGACGTAACCATGTCGTGCGTACCAGGCCCCATGATGCTGGTAGCCCGTCTTGTTGCCAAAGCTGGTGTTCCCTTCCTTCTGCTTCGAATGGCCGCAGACGTAGAGAATGGCTGGCGCGGGGGCCGTCTGGCCTTTCGGGAGATAGAGGTTCCCGGTCACATACAGACCTGGTCGCGACTGGAAATGCAGCTTTTCGACCGTGAATTCGGGATGGTCGATGGTGCCGGTGATCTGCGGCACGAGGGGCGTGCGGGGAGGTTCGGGATCGAGCCCGAGCATCTCGCGGAGTTGTCGTCGCAATTCTTCGCGCCGGCGGGTCCAGTCTTCGAGAGTCTGGAAATCGGTGAGGCAGTTGTGGGCCAGTCGGCCGGTCTCGGCCTGCAGGTAGTCCTGCAGCAGGCGTTCTCCCTCAGAGGGGACGGAGGGGCGGGTTGGTTCCTGCGCCACTCCGCAGCGCAGGGCACCGAAGAAGACCAGGGTCGACAGCAGCAGGCGCGACCGGATCATGAAATGGCCTCGGTAGGGGGGGCTGGGAGCTGCCTCGGTGAGATCAAGCCTGGGGCTGGGCGGGTCGGCTCAGGCGCGGTGCTCGGGCTTGGGGGGATAGCCAGTCCAGGTGAGGGTCTTGGCCACCTTGGCCTCCTTCCCCTTTTCCAGAATCGACAACACCTCGCGGACGGTGGTCAGGGTCGCCATCTCGCGGGTCAATTTCTGGACCACTGGGGCCGGCACGTTGACCGCGCCCTGGCCCGTGGCTCCCTCGAGGAAGGCCCCTTTCTGGTCGAAGACGGCCCAGAAAATTGTCCTGGCGTGGTTTTTGACCGCGTCGCGGATGGTTGCCGCCTCGCCCCCTTTGCCCCTGTTCCCATTGACCCGGTACAGATCGGGACGTTCGAAGATGATTCCCACGACGTTCCAGTCTTTTCCGCCAAACAAGCCAAACATTTTCTGCTCCTCCTGCTTACAATGACTGACAGATTCTGACGACTGTCGAAGACCTGTTTCCGGAGAGAGGCTCGATCTGCCGCGTCCTCTGCGGATTGGGTTCTACCAGTCAATTCTCCGGATTTCCATTCCGCCCGCCCACTCGATCGGCCGTCTCTGAGGTCCTCCCCGGCGCATCGCGGGCATCGAAACCGTCCATGAACCGATCCCACACCAGCACTGTTGCGACTCATTCTGGCACTGGAGTCTCTCGCCACTGGCCCCTGGAGAATGCGGGGGTTGCTTCTCCAGGCCCAACGGCGTCGTTCCCGGCAGAACCACCCGAGGTGCGTCTGCCACCCCGCCGCACCAGCCTGCTGGTCCCCAGTGTGCTGTTCCTGGCGACGTGCTATTCGACCTACCTGCTGGGAAAAGAAACCTTTGCAAGTTATCGCCTGTCGGTTCCCACCGCTCTCGGGTGGGTCCATTGTGATGATCCCGAGCGGGGAGGCCTGTTGTATTGCGTCTCGGTGATGGGAGTGTTGCTGGCGCACGAACTGGGACATTATCTGCAGTCTCTGCGGTACCGGATTGCAGCCAGCCTGCCCCTGTTCATCCCGATGCCAATCAGTCCCTTCGGGACGATGGGTGCGGTGATCCTGCAGCGTGACAATTCGGCGGACAGAAAGCAGATGTTCGACATTGCGATCAGTGGTCCCATTGCCGGGATGCTGGTGGCGATTCCCCTTTGCATCTGGGGGATTCAGCACTCTTACATCATCGATGTGGACCCGGCCAATTCCGGGCCAAAATTCGGGACCCCACTGCTGCTGGACTGGATGTCGGACTGGATTCGCGGTCCGTTGCCCGAGACCCGCAGCCTGACGGTCAATCCGCAACTGTTTGCCGGCTGGGTGGGGTTCTTCATCACCGCCCTCAACCTGTTGCCGATTGGGCAATTGGATGGCGGTCACATTCTGCACTGCCTGCTTCCCCGCCAGGCGGCGAAGTTTGCATCGGTGCTGTACACCTTCCTGATGACAGCCGTCATTTTTGGTGGCTGGTTTTACGATCGCCGACTGTATTCGTGGAGTCTCATGCTCTTCCTGTTGTGGCGCATGGGGACCGAACATCCCCCCACAAGTGACGACTCGATTCCCCTCGGCTGGGGCAGGACCATTCTGGGGTGGCTGACCCTCGCCTTCATTGTGATCGGGTTCACTCCGATTCCGTTCCAGTAGACGATCCAGTCGCCAGCCCCGGATCAATTCCGGGACTCACCTGCCGAAAGACAGGTGTGGGTGGGGTCGGGATGCGCAGCCGTTCTTTCTCCAACCGCTCGGCCAGAAACTGGATGACTGACGGTCCCTGCCGATTGAAATAGTCCCAACTGTGCCCTCCCGCGCGGGTGTCGAAGTCTCGTTCGAAGGGGATCCCGCTGGAGCTGAGTTTGCTGGCCAGGCATTCGGCCCCTTCAAACCACTCGGCATCGGTGGGGTCGCACAGCAATAACTGGTGGCGGGGCCAGTTGAGGGGGTGAATCAACACCGTGGCTGTGTCCTGCCGGGCTTCTTCAGCAGACTCGTAGAGGTCATCCAGGGGATACCCCTGTCCGTACCAGCGATGGAAGTCGATCGCCGGCGCGAGGGCGGCGACGACGGGGAATTCCTGGGGGGACTGGTAAGCCAGTTTCAGCGCCCCCTGGCCCCCCATGCTGACTCCCAGCAGGCCAATCGCCGGAGGGGCGACCTGGCAATTCTCCCGGAGCCAGGGAAGAACCTGCTGCAGGAGGAATGACCGGGGCGTTTGACGTGGATCAAACTCGGTGCAGACACGATCTCCCCACCAGCTGCGTCGTCCCGCAGGACAGAGACAGCTCAGTCCGTGCCGGTCGAGTTCTGTGGAATACACGGGGTTGTCACGGAGGGAGATTTCACCATGCCCGTGCAGGAACAGGATGGTGAATCGGTGCGGTGAGGGGCGGGTTGGCTCGAACAGATCCGCCCGCTTGCCGCCAATCTCGACCTGTCGCCACGTCCCCATGCCAATTCCGTTTCCGCGCCTGATGGTGCCTGGTTCGCCCCGTCATTTTCCGATGCAGAATCGGCTGAAAATGCGGTCGAGAATATCATCAGTGTAGACCGCGCCGGTGATCCTGCCCAGTTCTCCCAGCGCCTCGCGGATCTCGAGCGCCAGCAGGTCTTCGTCCCGTTCACGGGCGGCGATCTGGCAGGCCCGCTGCAGGCACTCGGCGGCTGCTTCCAGGCTGCCACGAACTCGTGCCGAGGTCGAACCGACAAACTGTCGACGCGATCCCTCCTGGGTCGCCAACCGTTCCCCGATGGCCTGTTTGAGTCTCGCAATTGAACCGGAATGATGAACGGAGATTCGCAGTCGAGTTTGATCCTGGTGAGCGTCGTTGTGTGCCAAGAGGTCCGCTTTGGTGACGATCCAGAGCCAGTTGGCGGCAGGGCAGCCGTGACGGTCGTCGGGTTCGTCGGCGGGGCGGCAGTCCAGCACAAGGTCGGCCTGGGCCAGTTGCTCGAGGCGTCGTGCCTGGGCCGCCTGTTCGATCCCGGTCTCCGCGGTCTCTGTTCCCGCCGTATCGATGAGAGTCAAAGGGAGTCCTGCCAGGTCGAGCTCGGCTCCCAGCCAGTCGCGGGTGGTTCCCCGTTGGGGTGAGACCAGGGCGGCCTCCTGGCCTGTGAGGGCATTGAAGAGCGTGCTCTTGCCCGCATTGGGGGGACCGGTCAAGACCACCCGCCAACCCGCATCACGCCGGGTGCGATCCGACAACTGCTCACGCAGCGGGGCCAGGGTGGCGACCGCGTCGTGCAAGCGTCGTGTCAGTTCCTCATGAGCCACGAATTCGATCGGCTCATCGGCAAAATCGAGTCCCGCTTCCAGGTCGGCCAAAAGATCGAGCAGATCATGGCGGAGTTCGGCCAGTCCCCCCGACAGACCACCCGCCAACTGGCTCAGGGCCGTCTTCAGTTCGGTCTCGCCCGAGGCATCGATGACCCCCAGCACGGCCTCGGCCTGCACCAGGTCAATCCGTCCCGCCAGGAACGCGCGCAGGGTGAATTCGCCCGGCTCGGCCGGTCGCACCCCCCGGCGAAAGACCTCCGCGAGCAGAGCCTCCAGCAGAGGGGGGGAGCCATCTGCATGGAGTTCAGCGAGGCACTCGCCGGTATAGCTGCGCCGGCCCGGCCAGTAGTGGAGGGCCACCGGGCAGGGATGCCACAGCCCCGCGACGGCCACGGTTCCCTCGGTTCGCCACGGGAGTTTTCGCTCGTGGAATGCCGGCGAGGAGGGGGGATTCGCGTCGGGCTGAAACCAGTCCTGCAGCAGTGCCGGCGTTTGCCGGCCGCTGATGCGCACGATCCCCCGGACTGACGGGCCCGGTGCCGATGCCAGGGCGGCGATGGTGTCGTCAGGATGCAACCGGTACTGCATCGGGATGGAGCCGCAGGTGGATGGCGTAGCGCCGGGTTTCGTGGAAACCATCGGCTGTGTAGAGGGACAGTGCCGGCAGATTGCGGCTTTCGACCGCCACATTCAGACGGGTTTTGCCTCTCGCGAGGGAAACCATGCGGGCGTGAATCAGCAGTTGTCGGGCGAAGCCCCGGCGACGGGCCTCGGGAACAACTCCGAGGTACTGGATTTCGAATTCGTCACTGCGGCCGGTGGCACCCAGCAGGAGGATTGCGCTCGGTTGTGTCTCACCCGGGCGGCAGTACAACTGCCACAGTCCGGGCTCGGGTGGCGCACCCGATGCATGGGAGGCAATGACATCGTCTCCCGTTCGGAAGGCTCCCACTTCGGGACAGTCGCTCCCCTCCTTCTGAGTCTGTTCAATCACCCGGGCAAACTCCCCCGCACGCTGTTCGCTCCAGGGTATGATCTCCATTGGAATGCGGGTGAATGCTGACGGAGCGGCAGTTGTTGACGATACCTCTGTCTGCATCAGGCACAGGTCGGCAATCCCGGGATAACCTGCAAAGGCGAGTCGTTTGCGGTCTTCGGACTGGTGGGGATCCACAAACGCCACCGAGCAGACGACCCCGGCGCGGTCGAGACGGCGGGCCAGTTCGGTCAGCAGGAGTCCCGCGACACCATCTGTCGATTCGCCGGCGGCAACTCCAGGCAGCCACACAATTGCCTCCCGCCCGGGACGCACAACCGCGAGTGCCGCTCCGAGGACGGCGGAAGATCCCTGACGGCACGCGACCACCAGGTGTTCCAGGTCCAATTTCTGCGAGGCCACCGACTGCAGGGCTTCCTGCACCCGGAGGTTTCGTTCCAAGTCTGGCCAGCGGCCGTACAGGAGGGAAAGTGCCGGGGTGATGGTTCTCGGGTCGGCCGGCAGCACCTGCAACATCACGGCCCTTTCCACTGGGGGAATCAGGGGAGTCGGCAGCAGTTGGGGGAGCAGGGGAGCGGGCCGGGAGGACAACTGGAAGCCATCGGCAGGCTGTTTGACAGACCGCCGACCTGGGCCACGGCGGGCTCGCTGAACAGCTTCTGCAGATGAACTTCACCGCATTCCGGGCAGGAGGGTTGTTCACCCGAACGGACCAGGATCTCGAAATCGCGGCTGCAGGTTTCGCAGCGGTACTCGAAGAGAGGCATGGAGCAGGCCGTGGATCGTCAGGAACGATGCGCCCCGCAGTGGCAGAAGCCGGAGACTCTCCTGGCGGGCTGCGGTCACTGCCAGTTCGTCAATTGTAATCGTCTGGGGACAGATTGGGAGAGCCCGCGTCCTTGTCCCGCCGGGAAACCGGGAATCGAGTGTTCGATTTCATCTCCATTTCGCGGGAAAATCGTGACGCGCGCAAATCATCTTCTCCCCCAAACGAAATGCTGCGTATACTCCCCAGCGCCAGGGATTGGTCCCGGCGTTTTCCGGAAGAGCCCCATGTTCTACGACGCCCTCCTGCTGCTGATTCTGCTCTACAACACCTGGCGGGGGGCAGCCCGGGGGGTTACGTGGCAATTGGCGGGCATTGCGGCCATTCTGCTTTGTTTCCTCTTCGCGGCACCGCTGTCGATCAGCGTGGCGCCCATGATCTCGCTGGATCCCCCCTTGAACCGGTATGTCGCCATGCTGGCGATTTACCTGGCGTTTTCTCTGGGAAGCTTCGCCGTTGCGCGGATGATCCGGAGTCTGCTGGAGTCGCTCCGTTTCCAGGAGTACGACCGACACCTTGGGGGTGTCATGGGTTTCCTGAAAGGGGCCACCTTGTGCCTGGTGATGACCTTTTTTGTGGTCACCCTGTCCGAGTCCGCCCGTGAAAAGGTGCTGCGCAGCCCGGGTGGCCGACTGGCGGGATACCTCCTCTACAAGTCGGCCGGCGTTCTTCCCCAGGAGATTGACGGGTTCCTTTCACCACATTTTCGCAAGATCGAAGGAGAGTTGATCGAGATTGCTGTCGAGGAAGAACAGCAGGGCAAGCCCGGTCATCCCCTCGGGCTTCCCTTCGATCTGGACCCCCGCAATGACGACGAGGGGAATCGTTCTGAGGATGAGGTCGCCCCTGAAGAGTCGAGCGACCCCGTGGCCACGACGGAAGAGTCGTTGCCGGAATCTCCCCGGGATGCGGTTGGCAAGACCGATCCGCTCTGGAACGACCTGGCCGGGACACTGGTCGGCCGGCTTCGGAAACAGGTCTCGGAGACACTGCGGGGAGCGTTTCCGGACCTCGGCGGGGGGGAAGGATCTGCCGAGGGGCAGGCAGGTCCCGTCGATGCGGCCGATGACCGCAGTCCTGTCGGGAACGATCGGCTCCAGCCCAGGACCCGGCCGCAGCCCCCGGCGGCAACGCCGCTGGTTCCCCGTGAGCGCCGCCCGACGGTGACCGCTGCTGAGGATCCCGAAGTGGACCGATTGCTGAAGGAGATTGCCCAGGCGTTCAGCGGGCGGGAGTCAACCCGCCAGCAGTTGCAGCGGCAGGTGGAGTTGCTGCTGGAGGGGGTGCCTGCGACCCTGGCCCGACAGGCCCTGGTCGACTGGCGGGCTGACCTGTATGGAACCGTTCCCGATCCCGATCCGGGGACCGAACTGGAGACTCCCCTCGAAGACCGGATCCTGCGGCAGATGACGAAATCGCGTATCGGCCTGCAGGATCTCCCCTCGGGAGTTCAATCCCGGCTGAAACAGCCGCGATAGGGAAATTGCGAGGGTGAGAAATACCGAAATGACCCTGTGAAGAAACAACCCGGGTCAGCGCCGTTTGGTCGATCCCTTTTTGGTCCCGCCCCGCCGGGTCACCCGACCGCCGGCAAGATTCATCCCCGGTGACGCCATCGGGTCACCGGGGATGCTGTGAATCAGGCCGCAATACTCTCAGGCCTTGACAGGCTTGTTCTTGAAGCCGTTGATCCGGCCGTGCACGTCATCGAGCACGTAATGGAAGGCGATGAGGTGGAGTGACTCCACCATCCCCATGTCGTCGAGGGGGCAGTGCAGGCACTTGTCGGCAATCTGCCGCAGTTTTCCTCCCGTGAAACCGGTGATGCCAAACGTCTCGATCCCATGCTCTTTGGACCATTCCACCGCCCGGATGATATTGGGGCTGTTGCCGGAACCGCTGATGGCAATCAGCAGGTCGCCCGGTTCGCCGAAGTTCTTCAACTGCTCCGAGAAAATCCGGTCGTAGCTGGTGTCATTTCCCCAGGCCAGGATGTAGGGGGTGTTGTCGGTCAGGCTGAGGACCTTGAGTCGCTGCTGCTTCTCGAAGTCGAGCACGGTGCTCTTGCCGAGATCTTCGCAGAAGTGCGAGGCATTCGCCCCACTCCCCCCATTGCCGATGATGTAGACAAACCGCCGCGAGAGGTACCGGGCGTAGATCGCATCAGCGAGAGCTTCGATCTCGGCATGATCCAGGCGATCGATCTCCTGGTGAACACGATCCAGATAGGTTTTGACATCCACCTTTGCGCCGAACATCGCCATGGGGCGTTCCTTCCCTCGGAGCGGCCTCGGTGCGTTCATGCGCAGCGGGGCCGCAGAATCTGCAGCATCCTGTCGTCAATCGCCAGACACCGAACAGGCCGAATGCCGGTGAGCCCGCCGGGTCAGGCGGCAGTTTAGCTTTCGGGGGCGATTGCTCCCACCCCGGTCCGCGGCCCTACGCCAGCAATCCGGTCACGACCCTGCCGGCGGCCGCCGGCAGGGGGCGATTGAGGCGATCCGAAAGTTCGGTCGACGGATCGATTCCCAGCAGCGAAAACATCGTGGCCGCCAGGTCTTCGAGGGGAACCGGATCCCGATCCGGCAGGGCCCCCGTCTTGTCGGACCGACCGTGGACATAACCCCGTTTGACTCCGCCACCGGCCAGCAGCACGGTGTAACACTGCGGCCAGTGATCGCGGCTGATGTTGGCATTCAGACGCGGTGTCCGGCCGAATTCTCCCATCCAGACGACAAGGGTCGAATCCAGCAGTCCTCGCTCATCGAGATCATTGAGAAAGACTGGCAGGGTGTGGTCGGTCAGCGGGAGATGCCAGGCGTCGAGGATGGGGTATTGCCGGGTGTTGTTGAAACCATGGGTGTCCCAACCCCCCGTTGTGGTGCTTTGCCCCCCGATATTCGACGAGAAATAGACATTCACAAACTTCACTCCCGCCTCGACCAGTCGCCGGGCCAGCAGGCATCCCTGGCCATAGGTGGTGCGTCCGTATTTCTCGCGGGTCGCCGCATTCTCGGCAGACAGGTCAAATGCCGCCCGCACCCGGGGCGACTGCAGCA
>Ga0315902_10003251_pt1 | contig 24486 bp, 14 predicted proteins | sample LakEriMetagenome_9_FD_203523 | JGI IMG/M metagenome (GOLD analysis project Ga0315902, IMG submission 203523) | Freshwater fungal communities from buoy surface, Lake Erie, Ohio, United States - Buoy 12 MA117 | ecosystem: Environmental > Aquatic > Freshwater > Lake > Lake biofilm | place: USA... | reverse complement strand
AGTAGTTGATCCGGCGAAGGCCTCGCAGTGCCTGGTGATGCAGTTGGGGTGCGATCTCGGGATCGTCCATCCATTCTGGACGTAGTTCGCGGGCCCCTCTTTTATTACCAGTTGCCACTGCAGTCTCTATGCCTCCGACTTCCCACCAACCATGAGGGCACGACAGCATACCGAAGCGGGGGGATTAGCATCCGCCATCAATCGGCAAAAGTTTGCAGGGTATCCGCAATCGATTTGACGCATCGACACCTGACGGTGTAACGATAACCGATCGAAGGAAGAGTCCCAAGTGCTTTTGTGAGTTCATCAACACCTGCATGAAGGTGCCGAATGACGTTTTCGTGGATCGATGGGTGGCGCAACTTCATGACCACCTCTACGCGTGGACGCCAATCTTGGAGAGCGATGAAGAGATCGCGGTTATCGACCGGGGAGCCGAATCCGGGAGATCCGCCTTTTCTGTCCGGAAGCGGCGCGGGAAAGCACCAGTCTCCTTCGCGAAACCTATCGGCTCAGGGCACGAATGCCAGTTCGTTCGAATTGAGCAATACCAAGACTAAAGCGGCTCGCGATCGCTGCTGGAGGAAAAGGCCACATTGCTCCAACTCTTCTGCTGTCGGTTCGCGTGAAAGCACTTGCTGGAATAAGGCGACGATAAACCGTACGTTTTCCGAAACTTCGGTGTCGGCCTTCGTGCTATCCCCCTGTTCCAAACGCTCTGTCAGCGACTCACTTAGCCTCAAAGCGCCCTGCCAGGCCAAATCTCCATTCATCAGCGAGAGCGCTTGCGATGCAACAATCGATGTTGCTCTCTTGGGGCAGGAGACCGAAGGGTCCGGTTGGTCGAATGTCTCCATCCAAGGCAGCTTCATCCCACGCTTGTTCACCAAGTAAAGACTTCGCACGCTCTGTTCGGTTTCAGGCGAAGGATACCATCCCTTGGTCTTCGTTTCGTTATCGTCAAGCACTGCAGGATTGGCCTGCAGAATCTCTTCGCTGAGAGTTGGCCAGACAGGAGGGCCTCCGGCGCGGTGCTGTAGCAATCCGGTCACCTGCAAGATGGCATCGCGGAACTGATCGGCGCTCAGTCGCCTAAGATTCGTTCGCATCGAGATCCAGCGTGTCGATCCCGACGAATCGACTAGCTGACCCTCGGGGATCGCCTGTCGGCGGTAGGCTAGCGATAGTGCGATCTGCCGATGGATCGATTTGATCGACCACTCCCGATCGATCAAATGATTCGCCAGATAGTCCAGCAGTTCGGGGTGCATTGGTGGGGATCCGGTGACCCCGAAGTCGTTGGGGGTTGCAACCAATCCTTCACCGAATAGCTGCTGCCAAACTCGATTGACTGCCACTCGCGATGTCCAAGGATTGTCGGCGCTGCAGATCCAACGAGCCAGGGTGAGCCGTCGGCCGGTGCTCTTGCCAGTTGGTGCCGATGCCATCTGCGGAGCCTCTGGCCACAGCACCGAGGGAAATCCCGGTTCTACAGCTTCACGAGGTGAGCGATGGTCTCCCTGGAAGAGAACGTGAATCGGATCGATCGCCTTGGGATCATCGGTCATCACGAGCCCTGTATCTGGCGGGAGCAGTTGGTCTTGTAGAGCTTTGACCTCACGTTCCCATTGCAACCATCGCTCCTGGTCCTCGCCCCCAAGCAATTCCTTCCACTTGTCGTCGGTCGCATCTTCAGCTTTCAAAGGATCCGACTGCTTCAAACTTTTCGCTTGATCCCGAAGCTCTTTGATTTTCCCCTGCAACTCTTCGATTTGTCGTTGAATCCGATGGTTGTGCATCTGTTTGGACTGCTGTGCCTCGACCGTGTCGATCGACTGGTCATCTGCGAAACGCGTCGCCGCAAAAAAGGCTCGTAGGCGATAATGGTCGGCTTGCGACAAGGGATCGGTTTTGTGATCGTGACAGCGGCAGCAGGACATGGTCAGGCCCAGCAGGGCGCTTGCCGTCGTCTCGGTCAAGTCGGTCAGAACTTCCACGCGAGCCCGGTCCTGTTCGTTGAATAACTTCGCGGCGTTATCGAAGGGACCCAATCGAAGGTAGCCTGTAGCGATCAGGCAGTCCTGCTCCTGCTGGTCTCGGGGAGGCCCCTCCAGCAGCTCGTCCCCGGCCAGTTGCATGGTGATGAATCGGTCGAAAGGGAGGTCTGCGTTCTGCGCCCGCACCACCCAATCTCTGTAACGCCATGCGGTTTTCCGAAATTCGTCCCAGTCAAAACCATTGCTGTCGCTGTACCGAACGACATCCAGCCACTGCCGGGCGCTATGTTCGCCATATGCAGGAGAAGCCAGAAGGCGATCGATAACTCGCTCGCAGGCATCTGGCGATTCATCGTGGACAAAGGACTGGACCTCCTCCCAAGTGGCGCGGAGTCCGGTCATGTCAATCGTCACACGCTGAATCCAATCCGCGCGATTCATCCAAGGTGCGCCCTCGAAGCCTCGATCGCGCCATGCAGCGTCCAGGAATGCATCGATCGGATTGGCGGCTTCCGCCGTCGCTGACGGCAATTTAGGTTGACGCACCGGTTGCAACGACCAAAGACCCAACCGTTCCCCCCCAAAAAGAACGCGGATCGGATTGCGAGAATCCTGCCAAGCATTCCCCAACTTGGGATCCTGCCCGAAGGTGGAACCTACGGCGACCAAACAGGCGAAGTACGCAATGAATCGATGGCATGCGGGTCGGAGCTTCATAGGAGAATGTCCGTCAAGGGTTTCGGCGATCCTGCGACGCCCGTCAGCCGTTCATCACGTCCATTGACGACATAGGAGAGATCGTCATAGTCGATCCCCATCGCGGTCAGGATCGTCGCATGCAGGTCTCGGAACTGGATCGGGCGATCGATCGCCATCAACCCCAATTCATCGGTCGCACCGATGCGCATTCCAGGTCGTACTCCGCCACCTGCCATCCAAATCGTAAAACCGGCTGCATTATGCTGGCGTCCCGAGTTTCCCTGCTTCATCGGTGTTCGCCCGAATTCGCTCGCCCAAATCACCAGCGTCGATTCCAGCAATCCGCGTTGTTTGAGATCTGCAATCAAGCCGGCGACACCCACGTCAGTCCACCTAGCCCGTGGAGTGTGATTATCGATCAACCGATCGTGAGCGTCCCAACCATCCTTATCGGGCATGTCGTAAAGCTGAACAAACCGCACACCTCGCTCAACCAAGCGTCGCGCCATAAGGCATTTTCTGGAGAAGCTCTGTGTTCGCGGATCATCGTGATCGACGCCATAAAGTCGATGAATATGCAGCGGTTCCTCTTCGAATCGACCGACCTCTAGCGCCGCCGACTGCATCCGATAGGCTAGCTCATACGAGGCGATGCGGGCGTCCAGTTCGAGGAAGCCGGGATGTCGATCCCGATGCGACCGATTCAGTTGCTGCATCAGGTCGAGCGCCTCTCGCTGCTCCTTTGCGAATGCTTCTACGGGGACAAGATCCAGCACCGGCAGCCCGCGATCTCTTATGCGAGTCGGTTGAAACGCAGGGGGCAGAAATCCGTTGGTGTAATTGGTAGCGCCTCCTAGTGGTCCGGCGTCAAACAGAACAACGTAACCAGGGAGATCAGCATTTTCGGTTCCCAGGCCATAGGTCACCCAGGATCCGAGGCTGGCCTTTCCCGCGCGGATGTCCCCGGTGTGCAACTGATAGCTGGCCGGTGCATGGTTGTTGGAGTCGGCCTGCATCGAATGCAGAAAGCAGAGATCATCGACATGGTTTGCGATGTGGGGCAGCAGGTCGCTTACCCAGGTACCCGATTCGCCATACTGCCGGAATCGAAATGGGCTTTTGAGGATCGAATCCTCGCAGCCGTGAAAGACGTTCGAATGCCGCGTGGCATCGAGAGCGGATCGAATGGAGGTGGGAACGGGTTTGCCATCCAGTCGCTCTAGCGCAGGCTTGTAATCGAAAGTGTCGATCTGAGACGGTCCCCCCACCATAAACAGAAAGATCACCGACTTGGCTCGGGGGGCAAAATGGGGTTTGCGAGCCACATAAGGCTGCAACGGATCAATATCAGCAACGCCTCGCCGCCGATCCTCTGCCATCGCTTGCCGCATGTCCAGATCGTGAAGTGCCAGGGATCCAATGCCACCACCCAGCGAGGCAAGAAACCGTCGGCGATTCCCTTCGCGTTGATCTTCCGTAGGATGCATAGAGAATTGCTTTCGACTCCTCACAGCTATCCTCCCCCTGCGGTTGCTTATCTGGGTAAACGATTCCCGTGATCTGTCCCACCGATTGGAGTTCTTCGTCTAAGCCGAAAAAATCATTCTTAGGACTTCCCGATAGGTTAGCGCGTTCCCTGGGACTCAGAGGGCCTTCCTTGCCCTAGCCAAAGGAATTCACTGGTATTGAGAAGTACGCGTGCCACGGTGGCCATCCGCTGCGATCGGGCAACGGACAGGCAGCGGTTTAGCTCATCGCCCGTTGGCTCTCGAGAAAGAATCTGAAGGTAAAGCCAACGGATCTGTTGGTCCGCAGTGCTTCGATCGAACTCTTGAGCTCGCTTTGCCAATTGCTCGGAGGTCCATTCCACCAGGGGATTGTTCAAGAGTGCCAGGGCTTGGAGCGGTGTTGAAGAGCTGGCGCGTTTGGGTGAGGTAATCGCGCAGTCGGGGCTGTCAAACAGCTCCAGAAGCGTCACGCCACCTCCTCTCGGCGAAAAGCGATAGATCGTCCTCCGGCACCAAGAAGGATCCATCCCCGTTTCCGGCAGAGTCAGGGGTTCGTAGTAGGTCGAGCCGTTGTTTTCCTGAATCGAGACATCGATGAACGGGGGACCATGGAGTTGGCGATCGAGTGAATTGGCCAGTTGAAGCATCTGGTCGCGGAGCACTTCCGCTTCCAATCGTCTCGGTGGATAACGCCACAGCCAACGGTTGTCGGCGTCGACAGCGTACCTATCTGGAAGAAACTGACTGGACTGCCGATAGGTTGCGGAGAGCAACAGGGTTCGATGCAACGCCTTCCATTGCATGTCGTGGTCCACCAGCCACTGAGCCATCCAATCTAGGAGTTCGGGATGCGAAGGTAGTCCACCCTGGAATCCAAAGTCATTGGGTGTTGCCACCAGCCCTTGTCCGAAGTGGTGATGAAAAATGCGGTTGACAATCACGCGGGCCAGCAGCGGTTGCTTGCGATTGCCGATCCATCCGGCCAACGCAGCGCGACGTTCTGCGTCCGTTGGCTTTTCTTTCCACTGAAAGCGATCCAGACCGAATCCAATCGCCTGAATCCCACCGGGCATCATTTCCCCACGCGGTTGGTCGATATCGCCCCGCCCTAGCAACTGGATCGGGGCAGGATCCTTGGCTACCACGGTATGCAGCGTGCGATCGCGCTGTGCCTGCAGTCTGGAAATGTCCGCCGATAGCTTCCGCTCCTCCTCCCTCATCTGTTCCCAACGCTTTTGCTCCTCTGCATCCATGCGATCGGCTAGCAACTGCTGCCGACTTCCCGCAAATCCGGCTTCGAAGGACGCCGCGATCTCCTGCTCTACCAGGGCGCGATCGTAAAGCCGCGCTTCATGGATCGCCCCTCGAAACAGACGGTTCCCCCCAGCTTCGCCATGACGCAGTCCAAACAGCACCTGCCAATTGCCGGACTGCATTGCCAGCAGCCCACCTCCCTGGTAGGGGTTTCCGTACGGCTTTCCATTACGATACCCGCGTATCGATCCGTCTTCCGCGTAGGCGATTGCCAGATGGATTGGTTCGCCATTGGAAAGATCTTCCTGAGCCCCATCGAAGCTCTTGGTCCGCGAAAAGTTATTGCTTCCTGCCATCCACTTTTTCGGCTCCAATTCCGCATAGACGATGGCGTCAAAAAGAATGCCATCGGTGGTCTGCGTGCTGAGGACGCCCCCACCTGACTGATCCAATGTTGCTGGGGTCACCCAAACTTCCAGCGTCTTGGCTGACATCGGCATGGAAATCGACTCGGTCGCGGCATATCCCGTGCCGTCCAATTGCAAAGCCCCATCGCGGAGTTCGGCCCCCGCCAACATCCTCAGCCGCTGCGATTGCGCATCGGTTTCATCGAACGACCAACGCAGCGTCGGCTCCGAAGCCGCTGGTGGAACTTTTGTCGCGCTATCTGGCTTAGGTGCAGCTCTCTGGGATATCTCTTGCTCCCAGGCCAAGCGATCCATTCGCATCGTTGCCAGTTTTGTGATCAATGGATCGAGCTGTTCTACGATGCGATGATCTGGGCGAGGCTTTTCCCCATGAAAGACGCCAGAGATCGAAGCCGCCATGCGATAATAGTCTTCTTGGCGTATCGGATCAAACTTGTGATCGTGACAGCGAGCGCAGTGCAGCGTGAGCCCCAGGAAAGTCTGTCCCACCGTTCCTAGGATTTCCTCCAGTTCGTCCTGTCGCGCCAGTTGCTGCATGCGAGCACTGCTGCCGACGACGGTGTTGTGTAGGCCTGACACTAGGAAACCAGCCGCGGCATGAGAATCGATCCCCGCGACGCTAGAACCCATCAGGTCCCCCGCGATCTGCATCTGCACGAACTGATCGTAAGGGAGATCGGCATTGAGCGCTGCGATGACCCAGTCCCGGTACGGCCACGCATTGCGGCGCGGGTAATTTCGCTCGAAGCCATCGCTCTCTCCGTACCTCGCGATGTCCAGCCAATGCCTAGCCCACCGCTCGCCATACTGCGGTGATGCCAGCAAACGATCAACCAATCGCTCATACGACTCTTCGCTGCAATCCTCTTCGAATTGCTTTACTTCCTCGGGATCGGGAAGCAATCCCACCAGATCGATGTAAAGCCTTCGCATCAACTCGCGAGGTGAAGCAGGTGCTTGTAGTTGCCAGCCTCGTTCGTGAAGCTTCGATCCCACAAAGAAGTCGATCGGGTTGTCCCAGTCGCCCAACCGCACATTCGAATCGACGGTGCTCTTCGTGAGCGGTAGGAGGGACCACCAATCGAATCCAGCACGGCTCTTACTGGTCGCACGCATCGCATCCAACGCTCGTTCCGGGTACGGTGCTTGCTTGGCTAGCCATGCGGCAATCGCATCGATCTCCGCTTGGCTCAATCGCTCCTCTGGCGGCATGACATGCTCGGAAACCTGCTGCCATAGAACCGATTCCCGCCACATCGACTCATCCAACACCATCCCTGACTCGGAGCCCTTCAGAAGGCCAGACCGTGTGGAAAGATCAAGCGATCCTTCGGGGGATGCGCCGCTGTGACAGCTGACACAGTGGGTTTCGATCACAGCCGTTCCTGCGTCGATCGACTGGCTTCCAGAACGTTGCTCTTGCCCTTGGATCCAGGTCGTCCACGACAGCGTAAGGTAAAGGAATGCCCAAATGGGTAGCACTAGGTGTCGGTCAGACCAAGAAAGGGAGGACATAACGCACCTGGAGGCGAGAAGGCGGGGAGGCAGGAAGGGCTTCATATCTCACAACGATCGGACCGAACCTGAGTCATTTCGCTGCACGACGTTTCCCGAAACTATACCATAGGCAAGATGCGGTTTCCTAAACCAAAGGATCTCCCTGCCATGTTGAACATCCTGCATTGTTGGTTTTCTCACCTATCGGTGTCCGCGATTCCTTTGCTGGTCGCCGGGACCATTGTCGGTTGGGCCCCTGCAATGTTGCACGGGCAATCCCCTCGCTACGAACTGGGCAAACGTCTGCAGCGATTTGAGCGGCAGTGGCAGACGGCGGACGCCGAGGCGAGGAGAGCGTCGGTACGACCGATCGAGGAAGCAGTGCAGCTCTTTTTTTCCCTGAATCTACCCGCTGCGGCCGGGAAACTGGATCAAGCCTGGCTGAAGGTGCGTAATGTCGAGCCAGATGCGGAGACATCCCAGTTGCTTGGATGCAAAATCCATATCACTCCACGTTTGATCGAACAGTCGACGAAGACGGCCAAGCTGCAAGTGGATCGCTTCTACGGCGCGACCCAAGAAGTACCCCAGGGAGTCATGCTGGCACTGGAGTTTCGACCTCTTCATTCGCCTTCCAGCGATCCACTCTCGGTGGTGGAGCTTCAATTCCCCTCACCAGGCAACAGCGTCGACCTGGAGCTACCCCTTCTGGAAGAAGGGGACTACGAAGTGACCCCAGTGCTCCGTTGGGAGACGAAAGAGTTGCGATGGACAACCTTGGGGCTTTCGGTCGCCAAGGATCTCAAGAGTCGACTGGAAGCGGTGGAACAGTCGATTCGCCAGGGGGCTGAGAAGGAGGAAGAAGTTGCAGGATCTGGGATGGCGTCCGTGGAGTTGCTGCATGGACTGGTGAAGGATGGAAGCAGGGGACGAAGTCTGGAGTCCGACTTTCCCTTCTGTCAGTGCCTGCGGACGGCAGAAGCGATCACCGCCAACCCCAAGGAGCTTTCGAAAACGCTCGATGCCATCGATGGTGCATCCCATTGGGTCCAGTGGAAGCAAGGTGCTTCCAAGTTGGTGACGCGCGTCGCCCTCCCCAAGGACTTCGCCCCTTCAGACCCGCCGCGGCCGTTACTGATACTGCTGCATGGAGCTGGGGGGAGCGAGAATATGTTCTTTGAAACGTATGGGGCGGGACGAGCGGTAGAGCTGGCAAGAGAACGAGGCTGGATCGTGGTGGCGCCGCGTCAGGGGATGACGGGGCTGGGAATGCCACTAAGCGTTTTGGTCGATTCGATGGCTGGCTCCTTGCCAATCGATCGCCAGCAGGTGATGGTCATGGGCCATTCGATGGGATCGATGCAGGCGATTCGGCAACTGGACAGTTCACCGGGAAAATTCTGCAAAGCGGTTTTGCTAGGTGGAGCCGGACTGCCGAGCAAAGCCGATGGATTCCGAAATGTTCCGCTTTGGATCGCAGCGGGAGATCGCGACTTTGGCAAACGAGGCACAGATGCGTTCGCTCAATGGTGTCAGAAGGAGTCGCTGAATCATGAGTACCATATCTATCCCAATACCGAGCACCTGGTGATCGTCCAGGCGGCGTTGGAAGATGCTTTCGCGTTTCTTGATCCAGAAACCAAGTCGACGACACCAGCGAACGATTGAACTCAGATGGAAGTTCTTCGGGCAGGGGGAAGCATGCAAGCCTAGGAGGCGAACTCGGGGTGATCTCACCCTTACCTTGGGAGGGTCGCGTGGAATGAGCGGGGAGGGTCTTATCCTTCAGCTCAATCCATCGTCAATCATATAGGCCATCGTCAACCATACAGACCCAACGGGGAGGCCATCGCGTAGAGCCCGTGATGAAAGACAAGGCTGCTCTACCTGGCTCCTTCAACCGTTGGTACGGTAACCTCGTCCAGAGACTCGATCGTCGCGACGATGGCGGGAGACATGATCACGTTCGCCAGAGCGAAGCGATGGCGTAGCTTCATGACTCCCTGCAGCATGCGGACTTCTTCATCGATCATCCGCTGGCCTGAAACGATCCCGACGATTTTTGGTCCGTTGCCCCAGCGCACGTCGACCTCACTCGGCCGCTGCAGGAAAACCGGACCGCCGCTATCCCCCTCATACACCTCGCCCCCGACCAGCATCTGTCGGACCGCTGCAAAGGGCTGGAGAGGAAAAGAAGCGATCGATCCGTGGCGAAGGATCGGGAAGCCCGACGGCGATGCTTCATCGCGATGGGGATATCCGAGGAAGTGGACCGTCTGACCCGCCACGATGCTCGATTCATCCCACTCCGCTTGACCGACGAGGGCTTGGCGATCGAGGGTTGCTGGTTGCGGCGATCCCTCCGGCAGCTCAATCCTCAATGCAGCCACATCCTCCGTTGGATGCCTCCGCCAACGTTTTGCATCGTTGGTACCAACCGAGATCGGCATCAACTGTTTCTCGTAGGTTCCTGGCGACACCATCCGTCGCACAACCAGCTGGGCTTCGGGGCCCTGCAACGACTCCACCACATGGGCGGCAGTCACAAGAATCGGAGTTTCCGGTTTCCCATCGTCCACCAGGAAACAGGTCGCCACCGTGTTGCCCTGCTGGATTTTCATCGTGGCGTGCAACAGCGACTCCATCGCCTGCCTTCGTTGGTCCGGCCCCTGGTCGTCCTGGAGATTGGTTTGGTTTTCCACGAGGGAACCTGTAGAGCGATCGGCAGGCAATCGTTCCTGCCCTACCGCCTGCTGCAGGATTCCGCTCCCAATCGCAGGGAGTAGACCAAGCCCGAGAATCGCCGCACGAAACCGTCGCACAAATTCCATCCTCGGCTGGTTTCGAGAACACTTGACCATGCTGTTTCCTATCGATAAACTTAGCCAATCGCGGCTTCGGCTGTTGAGCGGATGTGGCGGAATTGGCAGACGCGCTAGACTCAGGATCTAGTGGACTATACAAACGTCCGTGGAGGTTCGATTCCTCTCATCCGCATTGTAGCGTGGTCCTTTTGAGGACTGCTGCATGCCCAACGCACTTCGGTGCTTTCTCCTCCCGCTGGCCAAGCGGGTCTCTGTGGCTGGCGTTAGCCGCCTTGGCAGATGTAGCGCAGGCTACAGATCGCGCTTGCGATCCGTTGCTGGATAGGCTCTCTGAATGTCGTGCCGCCATCGATCGATCTGCATTTCGCCTCTTCGCAGCGATTGGCCGACGGCGGAAACTCTTTTTCCATGCGCTTCCTCCCAACGTCGCTCGCCAATCCCCTTGGAAGGTTGCTAAGATGCATCGTCCAAAGATGGTCGATCGCCGCAATGTTCTGGCGGTCGAGGGAATGTACGGAAGGCGAGTGAAGGATGCCACGCGATTTTTTAGCTGGGACGGCAGACCACTACGATTGCGTGGTGATCGGTGGTGGGTTGGCCGGGCTTACATCGGCCAATATTCTCGGCCGAGCGGGACACCGCGTGCTGTTGCTGGAACAGCATTACAAGTTGGGGGGCCTGGCGACTTGGTTTCGTAGGCCTGGCGGGCACATTTTCGATATCTCTCTCCATGGCTTCCCCCATGGGATGCTCAAAAGCTGCCGGCGCTACTGGAACGATGACATCGCCAGCCGGATCGTACAGCTGAAGCAGATTCGCTTCGATAACCCGATGTTCTCCCTAACCACTACGTTCGACCGTCAGGATTTCACCAAGCTTTTGGTGGAACAGTTTCGCGTGGAAAAGGAAGCGGTCGATCGATTTTTCGACACGGCTCGAGGGATGAATTTCTACGACGACCAGCAGTTGACGACTCGGGAATTGTTCGAGAAGTTCTTTCCAGGACGAGAGGATGTGATCCGCCTTTTGATGGAGCCGATCACCTACGCCAACGGGTCGACTCTGGAAGATCCTGCGATCACCTATGGCATCGTCTTTTCGAACTTCATGGCCAAAGGCGTCTACATCTACGAAGGTGGGACCGATGATTTGGTTACTCGGATGCATGAGGAGCTGAAACGGAATGGAGTCGATGCACGGATCCGCTGCAATGTCGAGCGGATTGTGGTGGATAATGGTGCAATCCAGGGCGTGGTCGTCAATGGGAAGTTGATTCGCTGCCGCACGGTGGTAAGTAACGCAAATCTGGTCAACACGATCTTCCAGCTGGTTGGGGAGCAGTCCTTCAGCCCCGAATTCACTCGGGACGCAAAAGCGGTTCGTTTGAACAACAGCAGCACTCAGGTCTACATGGCCTTCAAAGAAGGGGTTGAGATCGATGAGTCGACTGGGGACCTTCTGTTCAGCTCGACCGCTCCGCTTTTCCGAACCGAAGCATTGCTCAGCCGCAACATCACCAGTCGTACCTTCAGTTTTTACTACCCTCGCACCAGGCCCGAAGGCAGAGAGAGGCATGCAGTGGTCAGTAGTACCAATGCCAGGTGGGAAGACTGGAGCGAATTGGGAGATGAAGAGTACGAAGCAAGCAAACAGGATCTGATCGAGACGACGCTAGATGCGCTGGAAAAGTACGTACCCGGCTGCCGGGACAAAATCGATCTGATCGACGCTGCAACCCCACGCACCTTCCACCACTACACGCACCATCGTCTGGGCGCAAGTTTCGGAACCAAGTTCGAGGGATTGGCTGTCAGCCGCGCCCTGCCGGATCAGGTCCGAGGGCTCTATCATGCCGGTAGTGTCGGCATCATCATGTCGGGCTGGCTAGGCGCAATCAATTATGGAGTCATCGTCGCCAATGAAGTCGACGGGTGGTTGGCTAGCCACAGCACACCGATTCAACCCACCCCCACCGCAGGTTGACGATCCCGGCTCAGCGATTCATTGCCAAACGAGAAAGTCGTTCCCATGGACCCAGCGATCACCAATGCCATCCCTCATCGTCCCCCCATGCTTCTGGTCGATGCAATCATCGAACAGACGGAGCAGGAGATTCGATGCAGGAAGACCTTTCGAGCGGACGAGTACTTTACGCAGGGCCATTTCCCCAATTATCCGCTGGTCCCAGGGGTCATTCTGTGCGAGTGCGCCCTTCAGTCGGGGGCGATTTTGCTTTCGAAATTCACTCCCAAGGAAGGCGCCGTCCCTGTCGCAACACGGCTGGATGGCGTGAAATTCAAGAAGATGGTTCGGCCGGGTGATACGGTGGAAATCCATGTCACTCTCAACGAAGTGGTTTCCTCCGCCTACTTCATGACTGGAAAGATTTCGGTCGATGGCAAACTGGCGGCTCGTCTTGATTTCGCCTGCACCGTCGCCGCCCCTCAGTGAAATCTATCTACTAGTCCGATGAAACTGCGAGGTGGAGGATGGGTTTTCTTGGATTGGAAGGAAAGCGGATGGTGGTCCTTGGGGTCGCCAATCGCAAAAGCGTCGCTTACGCAATCGGCAAATTATTGGAAGCCGAAGGAGCGACGGTGGAGTATGTGGTGCGGAGTCCCCAGAGGAAGGAACAGTGCCGCAAGATTTTGGGAGATTCGACCATCCATTGCTGCGATGTCGAACACCAGGATCAAATTGATCGTTTGGCGGAGGCGCTGAGTCAATCGCCCAAGCCGATCGACGGCTTCGTCCACTCAATCGCCTTCGCCGATTACTCGCAGGGGATGCGTCCTTTTCACGAAACAACGCGGGGGCAGTTCCTGCAGGCGGTCGATATCTCCTGCTTCTCCCTGATCGCCCTATCGAATTGCATGAAGGACCTTTTAGCGCCCCAGGCTTCCGTCGTCACGATCGGCATCTCGACAACGCGGATGGCGAGCGAAAGCTATGGATTCATGGCACCCATTAAGGCCGCTCTCGAATCCTCCCTGGCTTTTCTGGCCAAGTCTTTCAGTCGATTTTCCGAGGTGCGATTCAATGCAGTGGCTGCTGGGTTGCTGAAGACGAGTGCCTCGGCAGGCATTCCTGGTTATGTCGATGCATATCTTTTCGCAGAGAAGGCGATTCCGCGTGGCCGTGGCGTGTCTACGGAAGAAGTAGCCAACGTCGCCACCTTTTTGCTCAGTCAGCGCTCCAGCGGCATCAATGCCCAGGCCCTTGTTGTCGACGCAGCCATGTCGACCAATTATTTTGACCAAGCGATTCTGAAAAAGATGGCCGACTGATCTTGCCCACATCGAAGGGGGACCATGATGGCCCCTGGTCGTGGTTTCTTCCAGCGACTGGATTGGCATTTAGCGCCAGCCGACCTGCGGCGCGCCTAAGTTCCAGCAACAGCGACGGTGTCGCTGGTTCCTGGATCCGGTTTCTTCACGTTGTCACCGGGAATACGATCGATCAGCAGGCATCGTGGGTCGACTGCGACTTGGTACGGTTCTTCGTCCAGCAGCAGCCGAAAGTTTGCTTCCGAACCGTCGACGAAGATCCGTTCGAAGTGCTTCACTTCCCCTTCCTCCGCACCCCCTTTGGGCTTGGCGATTACCCCGACCTCAATCCAGTCTGCCAAATTCACCGGGGTTTCCACACCTTTTCCGTCGGCCTCCACTTTTCTAAACGTCGCCTTGCCTGTGACTTCGTACTTTCCGTCAGGCAACTGGACTACCTTGGCATCGATCAGACGATTCTCGAACAGCACGATCTTCCCAAACTGATCATCGATCCAGCTGTGTAGTTCCTGGGGCGCATGCTTTTTCAATCGATCGACTAGCTCCAGAGAGGTCGGATAGGGTGGATCCTTGTAGCCAAATGAATCTACCAATTCCTTGAGCGCGGCATTGATGCGATCTTCCCCCATCAGCTCCTTCAAGGCATAGAGAATAACGCTTCCTTTGTTGTAATGAATGTACCCCTGATTTGGTTCGACGCGCATGAGCGGTTTTTCCTCCCGTCGGCTACTTCCTCTTGCCTCGAGGTAGGCATCGAGTTCGTACTTCAGAAAGACCCGCATCATGCCCTTGCCATACCGCTTTTCCATAAGCATCAGCGCTGTGTACTGAGCCAGGGTTTCGGAAAGTAAGGTTGCGCCCTGCATCCTGGCCCCGACAACTTGATGAGCCCACCACTGGTGGGCCATTTCGTGAGCGACTACGTAGTAGACCACATCGATTTTTTCTGGATCTCGCAAGTCGTTGATGAATCCAATGCTTTCCGAATAAGGCATCGTTCCCGGAAATGCCTGCGCGAAGGATGCTACTCTCGGGAACTCGACGATCCGTGCTTGCTTATGTCGGAAGGGACCAAACTGCTCGGCGCAGTATGCGATCGAATCCTTGACTGCCTGCGCCATCCGTTGGACATTCCATCCATGCTCGGGGTGGTAGTAAACCTCCACATCGACGTCATCCTGTTTGTCTCGGAGGACTTCGTACTCAGCCGAGATGAAGGAGTAGAAATTCATCGACGGATGATCCAGCTTGTATCGAAAGAAAGCACGGTCACCTTCCGTCCATTGCTCGATCAAACTACCCGGCGCCACGGCGATCTGATCCTTGGTGGTGCTGATCACGGTTTCGACATCTACCCAGTCGGCCGGCTCTCCAAGATAGTGATGGAAACAGGCTTCTCGGTTCTCCCTCGAGAGCTCGGGCCACTCCAGGATTCCTTCCAGTTTCTGCTTCTTCCTTGTCTTGGGATCGCTGATTTCACGATCGACCTGATAGCCGATCGATGGAACTACCTCGTTGTTAAAGAAGGTTCCATTCGGCAGGAACTGGAGATCGCTTACCTGGTTTTCAATCCCTCGATGATTCGTTGCCGTTGTCGACTCCATCTTCAATCGGCCACCGGTCTCCATCGGAGGTTCGATCTTCCACTGGCTAAAGCCAAGATCCTTATCCTCCATCACCTTCACTCCCCGCTCGATCTTCACTTCGTGCTTCAGCCTTGGATCCAGCGACACGAAGATGGTATCGATGGCGGCATCGGTCCGATTGTGCAGGATGCGATCGGCTTTCAGCACCATATTTCTCGTTGGTGGATCAAGATCGATTTGGTACTTGACCGACTCGATCCGCGGCGTTGGATGCTTTTCATGCTTTTTGTACTTTTTCTCGTACTCTGCCTGACGAATTTCAACTTCATCGGAAGGGATGATTTGGTTGACCATCATCGTCTGATAGCCCAGCCAGCCCCCCAAGCCCAGCCAGCCCACAAGACTGCACAGGCCCCAGGCAGTCATGGAAGCGGGCATCGACCGCCAACCCCGCCGCAGCCGTTCCTTCAGTGACGCGGGGACTCCTCGATGCACAACGATGGCAGAAAGCCATAGAAGTAGGCTGCAGAACAACGTCCAGTAGATGCTGAATCCAAGCCATCCCCCAAGGAACGGCTGCACCCCGTAGAACTCCGAATAGACGACGCGGGGAGTTTCTCCGAAGCGAAACAGCAGCGAATCGATCCCCAGTGCGGACCAACCGACCGACAGAATAATGGCAGCGGCGATAAAGGCTGCATATCCGAGGTATTTGTTGGGCGCGAATGCATGGCAGGCAAGAGCCAGCACCGCGAGGAACGAAATGCTCCAGAACGTGTTGCCGAACAGTAACTGGAAATAGACGCCCCACTGGTATCGATGGTACCCACGGGAGGCTTGCGAGAGAACCGAACTGAGGATCGCCATCAGATAGATCGCTGCCACCAATGCCAAAAGCGATGCCAGGTGCGCTAGCAGTCGGGCAGTCTGCGGAGCCGCAGCACTTCCCAGCATCTCGTGCATCTTGGCGTCGCGATCCCTCCAGATCAGCCACCCGGCAAATACGGTCAGCATCGCCAGAATAAAAATGTTCAGCGACCCTTCGATCTTTTGAACCTGTAGGTAGGTGACTGGGAAGGAACTGACACCATATCGCTCCCCCAGATCAAGCCACAGGGAGGGTAAGGTATTCAGCAAGGAGATAGCAGCCAGAACGAGGAATGTGGTGCTCCGGAAAATGGCTTTGGAGTCGACTGCGAACTGGTTGCAAAAACAACGGAGCCACCATTGCCATCCCCGGCTATCCGCCGCCACTTTAGGATAGGAGCCCACAGAGACTCCCCCCACCGCCGCACTGGCTGCACTGAAATCGCCACTTGGCAGACGGTTCCGCCTGGACTTGCTTCGATCAGCAAAGGAAAACAATCGAGCGCCGATCGCTAGGATCGCTAGAGAGATAGCCCCCCAGAGAGCTCGATTCAGAACCATCGACTCGGTCCATCCCAGACTTTGCGTGTTCTTTTCCTCTACCGTCCAGTAACGCGTCTCAATGCCGAAAGCCGCGATCCCCAAGGGATCCAAAAGCGCCGCGATCTTCTGATTGCGAAGATCGCTAAGGTAATTTTGAGCGATCGCATAGAGTACGATCACAGCGAGCAGTCCAAGGTAGGACATCAACGTGCTGCGTGTGGTGGTGGCGATCGCGAAAACTACCGCAGCAAAAAAGAGGGTGTTGGGTAGCGCGAACATGAGAAAGCCACGAGCGTGTGCCAGCCACGATTCGCTTCCCCAGTCCTCGGCATCGATCCAGGGCATCAGGCCGGCGATGACAATCCCGAGGGAGACTCCCAGCATGGGAATCAGGGATGCGGTCAACCCCCCGAAGAATCGCCCGAGCAAGTATCCCCACCGCCGTATCGGCTTGCTGAATAGCAACTCGCGACTGCCGGTGGCAAAGTCCCGTGTTGCCGCCCCATCGATAAAAGCCGCCACCATGAGAGCGCACAGAAGACTGGCGATGGCATAGCTTCGTTGGATCGCATACGGCGCGTTTCGATGGACCGGCCCGAAAGCCCCTCCAATCTGAATGTCGTCCGATACCGCGGCTCCAAAGAAAAGCAACGCGACGATCGCCAGAAAGATATAGACCATCCAGCTACGAAGCCAATACTTCCATTCAAATCGGAGGAATTCCCAAAACATCAGGCTACCCCCTGCAGCGTCGAGAAGAAGAGATCCTCAAGGTCTGGTTCCACCTGCGTAAATCCTTCGCCGGGATCCTGATCGCTGTAGACATGGACCAGCGGCCTTCCAGCCACTAGCTTGCTGGAAACAACACGATGAGTCTGCTGGATTTGGTCCAGCTCCCCTTTGCTCATCGATCGACTCCAGATCTTCCCCGCCAGCCGCGATTCGCCTTCCTCGGGGCTGCCCGAATAGAGCAGTTGCCCGCGATCGAGAATGGCCATCTGGGTACAGAGTTCTTTCACATCCTGCACGATGTGCGTGGAGAGAATCACTACGATCGACTCCCCAAGTTCGGCCAGCAGATTGTAGAAGCGGTTCCGTTCGCCCGGATCCAGCCCCGCTGTCGGTTCATCCACTATCAACAGCTTGGGGTCTCCCAGAAGGGCCTGTGCTATTCCAAATCGCTGTCGCATGCCACCGGAGTAACTGGAAACAGCTTTCTTGCGATGTTCATAGAGGTTGACTCGGTGAAGCAGGCCTTCCACTACCTCCTTTCGAAGCGAGGAAGAACCGATTCCCTTGAGGACGGCAAAGTGGTTCAAAAGTTCGGTGGCACTGGTCCGAGGATACACACCGAATTCCTGGGGCAGATAACCAAGGACTCGCCGCAACCGGTCCGGTTCCTTCAGCACATCGATATCGCCGAAACGCACTTCACCGGAATCTGCCTCCTGCAACGTGGCAACTGTCCGCATCAGCGTCGATTTCCCAGCCCCGTTGGGTCCCAGCAAACCATACATCCCTTGAGGAATCGTCAGGGTCACACGATCCAAGGCCTGGACGCCGTTGGAATACCTTTTGGAGAGCTCCCGTATTTCCAGCTGCATTCCGTCAACTCCTCAATGCGATCTCTTCTTGCGCCAAAAGAAAAAGAGTCCTCATGGCGACTCTTCCGGCACTTCGTTCCTAGCTCACGAATCTTGGAATCCCGATACAAAAAACGCCAGCTTCCTGGGAAACTGGCGTTGCAACAACCATTGTTCCAACAAGCTTCCGTTGGCTTAGCCCGCCTTCTTCAGAAAGTCGCTTAGCTGTTCTGATCGCACGGGGCTCTGCATTTTCGCAACCGCCTTCGCCTCGATCTGCCGCACGCGTTCTCGCGTCACCTTGAAAATTCTTCCCACTTCTTCCAAGGTGTAGGAGTATCCATCCAGGAGACCGTACCGCAACCGAATGATTTCGCGTTCACGATACGTCAACGTCTTGAGAACCCCTTCGATTTTGTCTCGCAGCATGCCGTTGGTGGCGTTGTTCATCGGGTTATCCCGCCCTGGATCCTCCAGAAGCTCGGCCAGAACATTCTCGTCACCGTCGCCGACAGGCCGGTCGAGGCTGGTGGGATTGCGGCCGATATCCATCACGCGCCGCACCTCTTCCAGCGTCACCCCTGAGACCTCCGACAGCTCTTCGAATGTCGGCTCTCGTTCCAGTTTCTGCGTCAGTTCTTTCTGATGCGCGCGCAGACGACTGAGGACATCGATCATGTGAACCGGAATTCGGATGGTACGGGCCTGGTCGGAGATCGCCCGCGTGATCGCCTGCCGGATCCACCAAGTGGCGTAGGTCGAGAACTTGAAGCCACGCCGGTACTCGTACTTGTCAACCGCTCGCATCAATCCGGTGTTTCCCTCCTGGATCAAGTCCAGGAAGCTCAGCCCCCGGTTCCGATACTTTTTGGCGATCGAAACCACCAACCGCAGATTGCCGTTGGATAGTTCTCTCTTGGCGTTCTCGAACTCTTTATGGTGCTTCTGGAATTCGGAGCAGCGTCGTGCCAGCGCCGATGGGCTTTCCTGGACCAGCAGAATCAGACGCCGCAATTCCGATCGGAACCTGCGCAGTTCGATGCTGTCATACCCGGTATCTTCCAGCTGCGCGATACGGCTTTTCAGCCATTGCATCCGGTCTGAGTACTGCGTCAACTGTTTCATCAAAGGTTGAATGCGTCGTGATCGCAGCGACAACTCTTCCACAAGAACCAGATTCTTGCGGCGGTTGCGCATCATCCGAACCACCGCTTGATCGCGGTCTTTTTTGCGGGTGCTTTTCCGTATCACCTGATGAAACAGACCCTGCACTTCCCGAATGAGAAACTCCAAGGTCCGCAGATTGTGCGGCATCCGTGCGGAAATCTGCTCCTTGGTAAGCTGTTCGGTCAGTGAAACCTTGATCGTTCGATCGAAGGGAAGCAGTCCTTCATGAACCTGCTGTAGCACCGTGGTGGCTTGTTTGAGCGCCCAGGGATTTCCAAGCACAGCGGTGCGAAACAATTTGCGATGGATCTCAATCTTCTTCGCCAAACCGATCTCTTCCTCGCGGCTGAGCAAAGGAATTTCGCACATCTGGCTTAAATACAGGCGGATAGGATCGCTGGTCAACCGAGTCAACTCAGAGGTGGGGACATCGAGCGCCTCCTCGGCGTCGGCTTCCTGATAATCCATCGTTGGTTCAGGGGCATTTCGCAGTTCGATGCCATGGCGCTTGAGCGCTCGAAGCAGTTGATCCAGCTTTTCGGCACTGTTGGCCTCATCTGGAAGGTACCGATTGACCTGTTGATAGGTCAGATACCCCTGTCTCTTACCTTCAGCAATCAGATGACGCAAATTCATCGCTGTCTGTTCCACGGTCGATCACTCCTTTAATGTCCCGTAGTGGTGCCATGTCAGGCACCGTGTATTGATCTATCGCCGTCGCAGGCTCTCCATTTCCCACTTCGGCTTTCCTTTTGCCACCCTTAATGAATCATCGTGGTTCGTCTCCTTCTTCCGGCCCCTTCAGTTCCACCCCCAATTCGAAACGTCGGTGAGCGACCAATTGGAGGAGCAGATCGGCAGCTTCATCCTGCCCAATTCGATCCCCCCGCATCGCCTCCACCATACGCAATTCCCTCTGCTGCTGCTCCTGCTTGGCGACATGATCCAGCAAAGCCTGCAGACGCTGCGGTCCAGTCCATCGGGTCGCCTGCTGTTTGCTGACGGCTTGCAGATGGATCGAAGCTAAAAGGTTTTTGACCATCGGATCCTCGGTGCAACAAAGCACCTGATCGAACCCCAGGTCTGCCCCATCCGCCTCCAGATCTCGGTAAACACGCCACAGCAACCTTCCCGGTTCGCTGCGAAGGTACTCTTCGGAGCAGCGTTCCAGGGCCAGGGATACCACTTCGGGATGGAGAACAAAGATCTCCAAAAGCTCCAGATCCCAAGAATCCAGATCGCCATACTTCAAGGAAGTACGGACTTGGGAATCGGACTCGCCAGCTTCACCACTGTCAGCAGGACGCAGGCGTTGACTCTGTTGCTTCAGCTCCTTCATCCTCTTGCGGAGCATTTCGATGGAGATGCCGAAGGTTCGTTGCAATCGATTCAGCATCTGCTCGCGCCGCAGAGCTCCAGGAGCCCCTGGGGCTTTGGAATCGGGCGTCAGGGCCAGTGTGCGGAGAATGTCGTCCAGTGATTGGGTGGCGCGGTGCGTGTCCGCCAGAGGGTCAAAGCCGCGGATCGACACCTGGATTTTATGCTCCAGGGCGTCGCTTGCTCCCGCGATCACCTCCCGCAGTGCGTCCCCACCTCGTTCGATCAAGAAATCGCACGGATCCAAACCATCTGGCAAGGTTGCTACTCGAAGATCGACATTCGCCGCGACGAACAGGTTGAGGATTTCGTTGGTTCGCTTTTGCCCCGCCTCATCCCCATCCAACAGCAGGACCACCGAATCGCAGTAGCGCTTCAGCAGTCGAATATGCCCATCCCCCAGCGCCGTGCCGCAGACAGCAACTGCTTCTTGGACGCCATGTTGATGCGCCATGATGACGTCGGTGTATCCTTCCACCACCACTGCCATCTTGCTCTTGGCAATCGCTTCCCTTGCCAGATGGAGTCCATACAACTGATGGCTCTTGTGATACAGCGGCGTTTCACTGCTGTTGATGTATTTCGCCTGCTCGCGATCCTGAGCTTCCCCTGGAAGAATTCGCCCGCCGATCGCTATGGGATTGCTGAGCGGATCACAGATCGGAAACAGCACTCTGGCTCGAAAGCGGTCATAGTGTCCACCGTTCTGGTTTGGCACTAGGACATTCAGCAGGTGCAATAGCTTTTCGTCGATCCCCGCCTTCCGTGCCTCGTCCCTCAGCCAACTCCATCCAGCCGGTGCATAGCCAACCTGAAACCGCTCGATCTCTCGGCCCTCAATCCCCCGCTCGGTCAGATATTTCTGGGCAGCTTGTTCCTGCTGGAGCGATGCCTGATATCGCTCCACCACCCATCGCATGGCATCCAGCATCTGCTTCTTGCCATAACCGGCATCGTTGCCGCGGCCCCCTTTGGTCAGCTCGGGAATGGTCACTCCCGCACGGTCGGCCAGCAGCCTAGCAGCTTCCGGGAAGGTCATCCCCTCTTTCTGCATCACCCAGGAGAAGACATCGCCCCCGATATCGCACACCCAGCATTTCCAGGTTTGGCGATCGGGATTGATTTGCAGACTGGGACGCGTGTCGTTGTGCCACGGACAAAGAGCCACGAACTGACGGCCTGAATTCCGCAGTTCGGTGTAGCTTGCGATCAGATCGACGATGTTGATCTTCGTCCGAATCTGCTCTTTGATCGCTTGGTCGAATGTCGACGTCACGTCCTACTCCGTCGATGGGATGGAAGGCAAACAAGCAGTCTACCTTCGAATCCCTGGTTTGATGCGCCGGATCGCCTCCTGCTCTCCTGGCAATCGGTTTGGCCTTCCGTGACCACCCCGGCAACCTTGGCGACACGTCAATATGTTCCGCCCAACCGCCAAGAGTCAACCGTGAATTCCGACTATTTCTTTTCCCTGGTTTTTCCTTGGTCCAACACGGTCCTTCCCGTCCGCTGGTGCTCGCCTGGACATTTTGATTCGCCTCATCTTCTCCCGATTTTGCCAGCCTTCCAACGGGCTGCAATTACCCTGGTAAAGATGCAGGCAAAGTGGAAATGGTGAAGCTGGTCAGCCTGCGGGAACAGCAATTCCAAGATCGGTTCGATGGTCCGCAAGAATCATCGGCCGAGATAAACAGGGATGAGAGTGTTTGGTATGCGACTGTTGATCGATTTGGTGATGGTTTATTTCCTGGCACTGTTGGTGGCCCTAGCCTGCCTGAACTCACTGGCCCATGCGCAAGTTAGCCCTCCACCTGCGTCTCAGTCGATCTTTGTGGTCTCACCCGATCTGACACTTGGGCCACCAGTTCCCCAGCTGGCTTCCTGGCTGGACGCGGCCAAGCAGCGACTGGAAGCGATGCGACTGGAATGGCAGGTGCCGGGCGTGGGGGTGGCGATCGTCCATCGCGACCGCGTTTTGATGGCCAGCGGCTTGGGAGTTAAGCAGGTCGCCCAGACAGATCCCGTCGACGGGCAGACGCTATTTGCTATCGCATCCAACACCAAGGCGTTCACGACGATGGCACTGGCGAAGCTAGTGGAGCGAGGCAAACTGTCGTGGGATGATCCGGTGCGAAAGCATCTGCCCGATTTTGCCCTGCATGACCGCTGGATTTCCAGCGAACTGACTGTCCGCGACCTGGTGACTCATCGCAGTGGCCTGGGGACCTTCAGCGGCGATCTGCTTTGGTGGGCATCGGATTATTCCCGGCAAGAGCTGATCAGCAAGTTGCGCCATCTGCCCCCCGAAGGCCCATTCCGAACCCATTATGGCTATTCGAACGTTCTCTACATTGTCGCTGGCCTGGTGATCGAAACCGTCAGCGGGGAAACTTGGGAATCGTTTGTGCAGAAGGAGATCCTGCGGCCGCTTGGGATGCATCGCACTTTGGTTTCCGTGCGAGATCTTGTGTCTGCCGGCAATTTTGCACAGCCCCACAAGACGCTGGCGACGACTTCACAACCGATTCCCTGGATGAATTGGGACAACATGGCCCCGGCCGGTTCGCTGATTTCCTCGCCGGAAGATATGGCCAAGTGGGTCGCTGCCTTGCTTCGCAATGCGAGCCATCTGGAAGGCCCGTTGGTCAAGCAGAAGACATTGCTGGATCTCTGGGCACCCCAGACGATCGTCCCGATTTCCGAAGCTAGCTCCAGCCGTTTTCCGTCGACGCACTTTCGAGCTTACGGTTCGGGATGGGCTCTTTCCAATTACCAAGGTCGTAAACTGATCGCTCACGGCGGCGGATACGATGGCATGTACTCTCAGGTGATGCTGGTCCCTGAAGAGCAATTGGGGGTGGTGGTGCTCACCAACAGCATGACCGGCTATCCGTCCGCAGCAACCTACGAATTGATCGATCTTGCTCTAGGGCTTCCCCATAGGGATTGGAGTGGCGAGAACCTGGAACTGTTTCGCAAGTCGCGGCAGGCATTTCGAGACCGAATCGATAAGGCGATCCAGCCAGTCGCCACCAACACCAAACCGAGTCATCCCCTGACCGACTACCAGGGTGTTTTCGAATGCCCGATGTACGGGCAGGTAAAAGTCGATGCGGTCGCAGACCAATTGCGAATCACATTCCTGCGAACCCCTGGGCTGGCCGGGACCCTAAAGCATCTCCACTACGATACCTTTGTCATCCATTGGGACCAACAGTACGCCTGGTTCGACGAAGGCACGGCACACTTCGTCTGCAACGCCAGCGGGATCTTCGAACGGATCGAACTGAATGTCCCAAACGACGACCTATGGTTTCATGAACTGAATCTGAAGCGGCGATAAGTGGACCTATTGGAAACGGTAGTCGGCTCCTTTTTCGCGCTTAGGCGTCTTTGCGTGCGACTTAAAGATTCCCTTGTCCAGATCGCGGCAAGAGTCGAATCGCTCCCAGCAAAATAGTTAGGGCATCGTGATTTTGCTGCGCACTCCAAGCCACATGAGGGGCTTGGCGATGCTTGATGCAAGCACTCGTCCGCTTTCCCTACTTTGATTCGACATCCTATCGTGGTAGCCTCTTGAAATCCAAAGGCCAGCATGACGCTGTGGCTGCTATCGATCTCATCCTCTAGACCGACCCAAAAGGGTGCGCCATGTCCCGCAGATATATTGTCTTCTTTCTTCTTCTGCTTCCACTAGGTTGCTCACCTGCCACCCGACCGGTGGCAGACAAGGAACCACCGCGCGTCGGTGTGACGCAGCCCTTGCTGATCGAACACACCGATTACGCCAACTACACAGGCCGCACGGAAGCCAAACAGACGATCGAAGTGCGCTCACGCGTCGCCGGATACCTGAAGGAACTCCTCT
>Ga0315902_10003249_pt1 | contig 24494 bp, 20 predicted proteins | sample LakEriMetagenome_9_FD_203523 | JGI IMG/M metagenome (GOLD analysis project Ga0315902, IMG submission 203523) | Freshwater fungal communities from buoy surface, Lake Erie, Ohio, United States - Buoy 12 MA117 | ecosystem: Environmental > Aquatic > Freshwater > Lake > Lake biofilm | place: USA... | reverse complement strand
AGCGACGCGCGGACAGATCCCGAGGCCATCTGGGGGGGGCGGCCCTTCATCGGCTCTGAGGACCCCCAGATCGTCTGGATGCGGCGGGTCGCCGAGAAGGGCTGGACCGCGCCGACCTGGCCGGCGGCCTACGGCGGCGGCGGGCTGTCGCCGGAACAGGCCCGGGTCCTCGAGCAGGAACTGGCCCGCGGTCGATATCGTACACCCCTGTCGTCCTTCGGCCTCTGGATGCTGGGGCCCGTGCTGCTGGAGTACGCCAACGAGGCCCAGAAGCTGGAGCACCTGCCGCGGATCATCCGCGGCGAGGCCCGCTGGTGCCAGGGCTACTCCGAGCCCGGCGCGGGTTCGGACCTGGCCTCCCTGCAGACCCGCTGCGAGGACAAGGGCGATCACTGGCTGATCAACGGCCAGAAGATCTGGACCAGCTACGCCAACAAGGCCGACTGGTGCTTCTGCCTGGTGCGCACCGACACTTCCAAGAAGCACGAGGGCATTTCCTTCGTGCTCATCGACATGAAGTCGCCGGGGGTCGAGACCCGGCCGATCCAGCTGATCTCCGGGGAGAGCCCCTTCTGCGAGACCTTCTTCACCGACGTGAAGATTCCCAAGGAGAACCTGGTGGGCCAGGTCAACGGCGGCTGGCAGATCGCCAAGCGTCTCCTGCAGTACGAACGCCAGAACATCTCCGGCGGCTTCGGTCCTGGCGAGAGCGCGGGCGGCTCCTCCAGTGACCTGGGCGTCATGGCCCGCAACTATGTCGGGACTGACGAGACCGGGGCCCTCTCCGATACGGACCTGCGCACCCGGATCACCCGCAACAAGATGGACTTCGACTGCTTCTACAAGACGATCCGCCGCATCGAGGCGGAGTCCAAGGCCTCCAACGGCCCCTCGGCGGCGACCTCGATCATCAAGTACGCGGTGGCGAGCTTCGCCCAGGAGCGCTCTGAACTGGTCGTGGAGATGATGGGCAGCAAGGGCCTGGGCTGGACCGGCGAGGACTATGCGCCCCAGGAAATCGGCGCGGTGCGCGGCTGGCTGCGGGCCAAGGCCAACTCGATCGAAGGCGGTAGCTCGGAGGTCAACCTCAACGTGATCTCCAAGCGGGTGCTGGGGCTTCCCGACCCCGCCTAGGGGTCGCGGCGAACGGACGGTTTTTCAGGAAAGGCGGGACAGATGGCGGATTTCGGCGGCGAAGACCTCGAGGGCTTCCGGACGGAGGCCAAGACCTGGCTGGATGAGAACTTTCCCAAGGCCCTTGCTGCGGACCCTGCAGCCCAGATGGCGGCCATGGGCGGCGGCAAGGAGGGCGACGACGCCCGCCTCTGGCGCGAGCGCATGGGGGCCAAGGGCTGGGGCGTCCCCACCTGGCCGGCGGCCTATGGCGGCGGCGGCCTGTCCCGCGCCAAGGCCCGGATCCTGGCCGAGGAGATGGCGCGGATCGGGGCCCGGAACCCCATCGGCGGCATGGGCGTGATGATGTTCGGGCCGACCCTCCTGGAGTACGGGACCGAGGCCCTCAAGCGCCAGCACATGCCCGGCATCGTCAACGGCTCGGTCCGCTGGTGCCAGGGCTATTCCGAGCCGGGCTCGGGCTCGGACCTCGCCTCCCTGCAGACCCGCTGCGAGGACAAGGGCGACCACTGGCTGATCAACGGCCAGAAGATCTGGACCTCCGGCGCCAACATCGCCGACTGGTGCTTCTGCCTGGTGCGGACGGACACGAGCAAGAAGCATGAGGGCATCTCGTTCGTCCTGATCGACATGCGCGCGCCCGGGGTCGAGGTCCGCCCGATCAAGCTGATCAATGGCACCTCGCCCTTCTGCGAGACCTTCTTCACCGACGTAAAGGCGCCCAAGGACCAGCTCTTCGGTCCGCTGAACGGGGGCTGGACCGTGGCCAAGCGCCTGCTCCAGTTCGAGCGGGACAACATCTCCGCCGGCCTGGGCGGCGGATCGATCGGCGCCCCGGTCGCGGCCCTCACCGTCCGTGAGGCGGCGCTGGATTATGTGGGCGTCGACGAGGACGGGCGCCTCGCCGATCCCGACCTCCGTCGCCGGATCGTCGATCACCTGATGGAGACCCAGGCCTTCCAGCAGACGGTCCGCCGGGCGGCCGATGAATCCAAGTCCAACCAGGGCCCGTCCGCGGTCACCTCGATCATGAAGTACGCCGGGGCAAAGATCGCCCAAGAGCGCAACGAACTGATCGTCGAGTCCCTGGGGACCGCGGGGCTGGGCTGGGAGGGCGAGGGCTTCTCCTCCCCCGAACTGGCCGCGGTGCGAACCTGGCTGAGGGCCAAGGCGAACTCCATCGAGGGCGGGACCTCGGAGATCAACCTGAACGTCGTCTCCAAGCGGGTTCTGGGCCTCCCGGATCCGAAATAACCGACTCGCGTAACTGCCTCTGTATGGTATGATTACATATAAGATATTGAATTTTAGGGAGTATTTCTGATGTCTGATTTTGGCGACAGTGGACTCGACGGCTTCCGCACCGAGGCCCGCGACTGGCTGGAGGCGAATTTCCCCGTCTCCCTGCGCAAGGATCTCGCCGCCCTGGAGGCGATGGTCCTGTCCCCGGAGCCGCCGAAGGGGGACTTCGCGGTCTGGAAAGCGCGTATGGGCGCCAAGGGTTGGGGCGTCCCGACCTGGCCGGCTCAGTACGGCGGAGGCGGCCTTTCCCGTGAGCAGGCCCGCGTACTTCAGCAGGAAATGGCGGCCGTCGGCGCCGTGAACCCCATCGTCGGCATGGGCGTGAGCATGTTTGGTCCGACCCTCCTGGAGTACGGGACCGAGGCCCAGAAGCAGAAGTATATCCCCGACATCGTCCACGGCCGCGTCCGCTGGTGCCAGGGCTTCTCGGAGCCGGGCGCGGGGTCGGATCTGGCCTCGCTCCAGACCCGGGCCGAGGACAAGGGCGACCACTTCCTGGTCAACGGCCAGAAGATCTGGACCTCCGGCGCTCAGTGGGCCGACATGATCTTCTGCCTGGTCCGCACGGACACCACCAAGAAGCACGAGGGCATCTCCTTTGTGGTCTTCTCCATGCGCCAGCCCGGCGTCGAGGTGCGTCCGATCCGCCTCATCGCCGGCAACTCGCCCTTCTGCGAGACCTTCATCACCGACGTGAAGGTGCCCAAGGACGATCTGGTCGGCCCGCTCAATGGCGGCTGGTCGGTGGCCAAGCGCCTGCTGCAGCACGAGCGCAGCGGCATGGACGGGGCCCGCCGCGGTCCTGCCCAGAAGGTCATACTGGGCCAGCTGGCCAAGACCTATGTGGGCGAGGACGACCAGGGTCGCCTGGCGGACCCGGACCTTCGCACACGCATCATCATGAACGAGATGGACCAGGCGGCCCTGCAGGCCACGGTCCGCCGGGCCGCCCTGGAATCCCGCGGCAACGCCGGGCCGAGCGCCACGACCTCGATCATGAAGAACGCCAACATGAAGATCGCCCAGGACCGGGCGGAGCTGACCCTGGAGTTCATGGGCCACCGGGGGCTGGGCTGGGAAGGCGCCGACTTCGCTCCAGAGGAGCTTTCAGCTGTGCGGGGCTGGCTCTCCGGGAAGGCCGGCTCGATCTATGGCGGGTCGAACGAGGTCCAGAGCAACATCATATCCAAGCGCATTCTTGGCCTGCCCGACCTGACACAGTCGCGCTGAGCCCGTTTTTCTGAAGGAGAGGTTTCATGGCAGACTTTGGAGGCGGCGATCCGGAGGCCTTCCGCAAGGAAGTGCGCGAGTGGGTCGAGGCCAATTTCCCCGCCGAGCTGAAGGGCCGGCCCAACCCGATGATGCGCGAGGAGCGCGCCAAGCCGAGCGAGGCCCAGGAAGCCTGGCGCAAGGCGGTCGGGTCCAAGGGCTGGGGCACCCCCACCTGGCCGAAGCAATACGGCGGCGGCGGCCTTTCGAGCGCCGAGGCCCGGGTGATCCAGCAGGAGTTCGGCCGCGCCGGCGCCTACAACCCGATCGGCGGCATGGGCGTGATGATGTTCGGCCCGACCTTGCTGGAGTACGGCACCGAGGACCAGAAGCTGGAGCACATCCCGCTGATCTGCCGCGGCGACGTCCAGTGGTGCCAGGGCTTCTCCGAGCCGGGCGCCGGTTCGGACCTGGCGGCCCTGCAGACCCGGGCTGAGGACAAGGGCGACCACTTCCTGATCAACGGCCAGAAGATCTGGACGTCAGGCGCCCAATACGCCGACTGGTGCTTCTGCTTGGTGCGGACCGACACCTCGAAGAAGCATGAGGGCATCTCCTTCGTCCTCTTCAGCATGCACCAGCCGGGCGTCGAAGTGCGTCCGATCAAGCTGATCGCCGGCTCCTCGCCCTTCTGCGAGACCTTCTTCACCGACGCCCGCGCCGAGAAGAAGAACCTCGTCGGGCCTTTGAACGGCGGCTGGACCATCGCCAAGCGTCTCCTGCAGCATGAGCGCGGCGGCCTGTCCGGCGCCGGAGGCGGCGGCGGCATGGGCGGCCGGTCCCTGGTGGACCTGGCCCGCGAGTATGTCGGCGTGGACGACCAGGGCCGGATCGCCGATCCGGACCTTCGCACCCGCGTCGTCCAACATGAGATCGAGGGCCGTTCCTTCCAGCAGACCGCCGTGCGCGCCATGCTGGAGAGCAAGGGCAATTCCGGCCCCAGCGCCGCGACCTCGATCATGAAGAACGCCGGCACCAGCTGGATGCAGCTGCGCCACGAGCTGACCCTCGAGATCATGGGTCACCAGGGCCTGGGCTGGGAAGGCGACGCCTTCAAGCCTGAGGAGCTTGGCGCCGTCCGCGGCTGGCTGGGCGGCAAGGCCTTCACGATCTACGGCGGCAGCCAGGAGGTGCAGAGCAACATCATCTCCAAGCGCATCCTCGGCCTGCCCGACCTCACCCAGCACAACTGACACCCACCGATACGACGAGATTAAGGATCAACTGAAATGGCCGTTCTGAACGAAGAACAGAGCATGCTCCGCGACGCCGCGAAGAGCTGGACCCAGGAAAAGAGCCCTGTCACCGCCTTCCGCAAGATGCGCGATTCCGGCGTCGACATCGGCTACGACGCCAAGGCCTGGAACGAGATGGCCGAGATGGGCTGGGCCGGCGTCATCATCCCCGAGGAATACGGCGGTTCGGCCTTCGGCTACCTGTCCATCGGCCTCATCCTCGAGGAGCTGGGCCGGACCCTGACCGCCTCGCCCCTGATCGCCTCCGGCGTGGGCGCCGCCTCGGCCCTGGTGCTGGGCGGCTCCGACGCCCAGAAGTCCGAGTGGCTGCCGAAGATCGCCGACGGCACGGTCGTCGGCGCCCTGGCGGTGGACGAGGGCGCCCACCACGCCCCGGAGAAGGTCGCCCTGGCGGCCACCAAGTCCGGCGCCGGCTACAGCCTCTCCGGGACCAAAACCTTCGTGATCGAGGGGCTGGCCGCCAACCTGCTGGTGGTTTCCGCCCGCACCTCCGGCGCTCCGGGCGATAAGGACGGGATCACCCTGTTCCTGGTGCCCGCCGACGCCAAGGGCGTGAGCCGCAAGCGCCTGGCCCTGGCCGACAGCCGCGGCGCGGCCAACATCACCTTCGACAAGGTCGAGGTGGGCGCCGACGCCATCCTGGGCGCAGCCGACAGGGGCTGGGAGGTCCTGGAAAAGACCCTCGACCGCGTCCGCGCGGCCCTCGCCGCCGAGATGCTGGGCGCCGCCAACCAGGCCTTCGAGACCACCCTCGACTACCTCAAGGTGCGGGTGCAGTTCGGGCAGGTGATCGGCTCCTTCCAGGCCTTGCAGCACCGCGCCGCCAAGATGTTCACCGACCTTGAGCTGGCCCGCAGCGCCGTCGAAGCAGCCCTTCAGGCCATCGACGCCGACAGCCCCGACGTGCCGGAGCTGGTCTCCCTGTCCAAGGCCAAGATGGGCGACGTCTTCCACCTCGTCTCCAACGAGATGGTCCAGATGCATGGCGGCATCGGCATGACGGACGCCCATGACTCGGGCTTCTACCTGAAGCGGGCCCGGGCGGCGGAAGCGGCCTTCGGCAGCCAGAGCTACCACCGCGACCGCTACGCCAGGATCAACGGTTACTGATCATCCGCCGATTGCGGCCATCGACAGACCCCTCCGGCAGACCTGCCGGAGGGGTTCTTCGTTCGGCCGTCGGGTTTGCGGGCGGGCGGTGAGCGTGTTTGTCTGGTCCCAGTGTGCAGGAGCGAACCCATGACCTTCCCCCCGCTTCGAACCCTCTTCTTCGCCATCACCCTGGCCGCCCTCGCAGGGGCCGCCCGCGCGGAGACCATCCTCTTCGTGGGCAACAGCTTCACCTTTGGAGCCACCTCGCCCGTCTTGCGCTATCGGCCCGAGCAGGTGACCGACCTCAACAAGGAGGGCATCGGCGGCGTGCCCGCCATCTTCAAGGTCCTCACCTTCCAGGCTGGCCTTGACTACCAGGTCAGCCTCGAGACCTCCCCAGGCAAGAACTTCGACTGGCATCTGGCCAACAGGCTGCCCCTGATTGATCGCCCTTGGGATGTGGTCATCCTGCAAGGACAGTCCACGCTTGACCTCGAGCGCCCCGGAGATCCGACCCGGATCATCGAGTCTGGCCGCCAGCTCTCAGACGTCCTGGGCAAGAGGAATCCTGCCGCTAGGATCTACTATCAGGCCACCTGGTCCCGGGCGGACCTGACCTATGCCAAACCCAGCCCCTGGAGGGGCAAGCCCATCGCCGCCATGGCCCGGGACGTCCGCGCCGGCTACGATCGGGCCCGGGCCGTATCGCCGGCGATCCGGGGGGTATTGCCTGTCGGCGAGGCCTGGACGCGCGCCATGGAGGCCGGTGTCGCCGACTCCAACCCCTATGACGGGCTCACCTTCGGCCAGGTGGACCTGTGGGGCTGGGACCAGTATCACGCCAGTGCGGCCGGTTACTATCTGAGCGCCCTGGTCACCTTCGGAGCGGTCACGGGACGGGATCCCCGGAGCTTCGGCGAACGGGAGGTGGCCGCCTATGAGCTCGGCCTCTCACCGGTCCAGGCGACGGGCCTTCAGAAGGCCGCCTATGAGCAGTTGAAGGCCGATGGCCTGCTTCCCGAACCTCCGACGCCGCTGGGGCGCTGAGCGCAGCGGCGCGGTCCGGGCTAGTCGATGTCCGCCATCGGAGCCATGCGACCCATGGCGCGCCGTGGTCCATTGTAGCCGCTGATGCGGATGAACTCCCGGTTCGGCGACAGAGCGCGGGTGATTCGCTCGGCAAGCGCCCTGCCCGTGATCGGCTTGGCGAGGAACTGGTCGACGCCGGCCTCGAGACAGGCCTTGACGTGCTTTTCCTCGGTGTGGCCCGTCGCCACGATGATGGGGACCTCGCTGAACGGATTGGATTCGTCGGCCCGGAGATTCCGGACAAAGGTCACGCCGTCGAGGACGGGCATCTTGATGTCGGTGATGATCAGGTCTGGCTTCACCTGGGGAATGACCTTCAGGGCCTCGACGGCGTCATCGGCCTGCTTGATCGCGGCGAAGCCCAGCGCGCGCAGGACAGCAGTCATGATGCTGCGCATCCCGACATTGTCGTCGACGACAAGCACCACCAGATCCCTGCTCAGGGGAACCATGCGCCACCCAATTTTTCTTTCCGCACGAGATGCATACCCCCTCCAGGTTGCAAGAAGGTTACGCGCGAGGTGCAACGAATCTCGACGCCGGGACTCTGCTGGTGCAAGACCAAAGGGATTCTGATCCCAGCTTGAGGACCCGCCATGCCGGACGCCCCGCCCCTCCAGGACCTCCAGGTCACCCTTGGGCAGCAGAGGCTGGTCACCTTCGAGCCTGGCCGGGCGGCGATCGAGTACCTGGCCGGCGCCCACATGTGCCATTCGGGCGGCGTGGTGCAGGGCGGCTTCATCTGCGGCTGGATCGACGCGGCCATGGCCCACGCCGCCATGGCGGGCGGCGGCGACATGACCCCCATGTCCCTCGAACTCAAGGTCAGCTTCTTCGCCCCCGCCCGTCCCGGCCTCGTCCTGGCGGAGGCCTGGATCGAGCGCGCCGGCAAGTCGACCTGCTTCGCCGAAGGCCGTCTCCTCAACGCCGCCGGCGAGGTCCTGGCCAAGGCCACATCCACCATCCGCCTGATTCCCCGCGCCAAGGTGGAGGCGGGGTCAAGGGCGGCGATTGGCTAGGCGGTTGGGCCGGGTGTGGCCCCTGCGCCACTGAAACAGAACTGTCACCGGACTGTCGCCCGACAGCCATGAATCCTCGCCAATGCAAGAGTCCGATCGCATTCACGCGGTCCAGACTCCCCCGGCAGGATGAATGGCATGACTTTCCCGATCCCTTCGGCGGCGCTCCGCCTCGCCCTTCTTTGCAGCACGGCCCTGGCGACTCCGCTGGCGGCCCAGGCCCAGGACGCCGGAGCGGTGAGCGAACTGGTGGTCACCGCTTCGCGGCCGATCGCGGAGTCCGAAGCCGCCGCTCTTCGCACCCAGAAGCTTTCCGACTCCCTGGTGGCCGTGGCCGCCTCGGACAGCGTTGGCCGCCTGCCGGACCAGAATATCGCCCAGGCCGCCAGCCGCCTGCCCGGCGTGGCCGTCGAGCGCGACCAGGGCCAGGCCCGCTATGTGAGCCTGCGCGGCGCCCCGAACTACTGGACCACCCTCAGCTTCGACGGGATCAACGTGGTCAGCCCCGAGGGTCGCGACGCCCGATTCGACTCCGTCCCCTCGGCCATCGCCTCGCAGATCATCGTGTCCAAGGCGGTGACGCCGGACATGCCGGGCGAGACCGTCTCGGGCAATGTCAACATCATCACCCGGTCCGCCTTCGACTATCCGGGCCTGAAGCTGGGCGGGAAGGTCGGCTACGGGATCGCCGAGCTGGGCGACAAGCCCCAGTACGAGGCCTATGGCGTCGCCTCCAACCGGTATGACCTGGGTGACGGCGAGGTCGGCTTCGTCCTGTCCGCCTCCTACTTCCAGCGGGACATGGTGACCGACAACTTCGAGACCGACTTTGAGCGGGTCTCGCAGGACCAACGTCCGGGGAACCTGACCCGCTTCTGGGCGCATGAGGCTGAGAACAAGCTCTACAGGCTGACCCGAAGGAACTGGTCAGTCTCAGGCCGGGGCGACTGGCGCCAGGGCGACAACCAGATCTCCTTCCGGTCGATCTACACGACCTTCACGGACGACGAGATGCGGGACAACTACCGCTTCGACCTCGATGATCGCCAGTCGGACCTGGCGCCCTCGACCGATGCCTGCGCCGCGACCCCCAACCCGACCCCGACCAACACCGGATATGCGGATGTCTGCATCGGGAACACCCCGCTGAAGGGGACCGTCTACGGGATCGACATCCGCCAGCGCTCGACCCTGCGCGCCTTCGAGCAGTCGATCTTCACCAACACCCTGGAGGGCCAGCACGGCTTTGACGGCGGGTGGACCCTGAACTGGCTGGCCAATTACACCGAGTCCACGGATGATCGCGGGGTCGTCGGAGATGCCAGCTGGGACAGCCCCAGCACCCGTACCCTTCGTCCGACGGTGGCCTACGATTTCACAGATCCCGATCGGTCCCGGCTGTTGCTGTCGACAACGCTGCAGCTGTCCAGTCCCACCCGCTACCAGGCCGGGACGCCAGTGAAGGCGATCGACACCTTCACCAAGCCCCTCACCGCGCTCACCGTCCTGGACGCCGTGGACACCACCACGGCCTACACCGGCCAGGTCTGGGTCGCAAAGGAAGCCGAGTTCCTCGGTGGCGAAGCCATCTTCCGGGTCGGACTGCAATACGACCAGCGCACCAAGGTGGCGGACGAGAAGACCCTGGTGGTGAACCAGGCCGCCCAGTTCACCGCCATCGGTATCCCGACCGACTACAACGCCTTCTCGCTGGACCAGGCCTTCCTCGGCAGAATCCCGATGGACTACACCTTCCGCTATTTCGATGCGGACAAGATGCGCGCAGCCGCTGGCGCCGCGCGCAAGGCCTACGCCTTCAACCCGGTCACCGGGAATAACTTCGAGGTCCGCGAGCAGGTCCTGGCCGGCTACGCGATGGGCACGGTGAAGTGGGACTGGGGCTCCGCCATCGGCGGCGTCCGGGTCGAGAACCTGAACAACCGCGGGACCGCGGTGGCGACGGTCGGTGGCGTCACTGGCCCGATCACGGCCGAGTCTGACCGCACCCTCGTCTTCCCCAGCCTGCACGTGAACGTGAACCTGGACGAGACCAAGAAGCTGCGCCTGTCGTACAACAGCGGCGCGGCCCGGGCCGATTACGACCAGCTCCGCCCCAACGTGACGGTGAACGACGCCAACCAAAGCATCTCGGGCGGCAACCCGGCGGTCCGGCCGGAGCTGGCCAGCGGCTTTGACGCCTACCTGGAATGGTATGTCGAGCCGCAGGGCTACCTGATGGCCGGCGTCTTCTTCAAGCGGGTCGAGGACGTCCTCTACCGCCAGACCCGGGTCTTCGGCTCCGACGCCCTGAACAGCAACGGCATCGATCGCTCGGGCTATGTCTTCTCGGGGATCACGAATGGCGGCGACGGGCGACTTGTGGGCCTCGAGCTCGCCGCGCAGTTCCAGCTCGACCCCTGGGTCGACAACCTGGGCGTCCCGGAGTGGATGGGCGGCTTCGGCGTCAGCGCCAACGCCACCTTCAACAACAGCCGGGTTCTGAAGCCCGCCATCGGATCGGTCCCGGTGCGCAAGCTTCGTCTGCCCGGGACCTCGGACGAGGTCTACAATGTCAGCGGCTACTACGAGAAGTACGGCCTGTCCCTGCGGCTCAGCTACCAGAAGCGCTCCGCCTGGCTGGATGGCTTCGCAGACGACCTGGCCGACGCCGGGGACACCTACTGGGATGCGGACGATGAACTCGATTTCTCGGCCCGCTATGAGGTGAACAAGAACGTCGAAGTCTATTTCGACGCGACGAACCTCCTCGACAATCCGGGCCGCCGCTTCGCCGAGCCGGGCAATCTCCTGACCGCCACGGGCGTGCCCACCGGCTTCACGGACATCTACACCATCGAGTGGGAGCGGTTCGGTCGGCGCTTTGCGGGCGGCGTGCGGGTGACCTTCTGATGCAGGCGATCCAGACGGCCGGCCTCAGCCTCCTTCTGGCGGCGGTCCTTGCCGTATCGGCGACCGCCCAGACCGTCGCCGTCCCTGCACGGGGCCAGACCGCCCCGGTGGGAACGGTGGCGGACGACGCCGCCGATGATCCCGCCATTTGGCGCGATCCCCGCAATCCGGAGAGGAGCCTCATCGTCGGAACCGACAAAAAGGCGGGCCTGCACGTTTACCGACTGTCAGGGGAAAGGGTTCACTTCACCCCGGCGGGGCGGGTCAACAACGTCGATCTGGTGGACCTGGGCGCCCGGGGCGTCCTGGTGGTCGCCTCCGACCGGAACGATCCGGCCCGGGCGCTCCTGAAGCTCTACCGGCTCAACACCCGCAGCGGCGCCCTCACGCCGCTTGGCGACGCCGAAGGCGGGGCGGGCGAGGCCTATGGCGTCTGCCTTGCCGTGATCGACCGGCAGGTTCACGCCTTCTCGGTGCTCAAGGATGGGCAGATCGTTCAGGTCCGACTGGACCTTGGACGTGACAAGGCGTCCGGAACCCTCGTCCGGAAGCTGAGCGTTCCCTCCCAGGCTGAGGGCTGCGTGGTCGATAACCGCACCCGCACCCTCTACGTCGGCGAGGAGAGCGCTGGGGTCTGGGTGTTCGACGCCGGGCCCGACGCGCCCGCAGAAGGCCGCTTGGCCATCCGCGCCGACGGGGTGCAGCTGGCGCCGGACGTCGAGGGCCTGGCCCTTTCGCTGAAAGGCCGCACCGGGGGTTGGCTGGTCGTCTCCAGCCAGGGTGACAACGCCTACGCCCTCTATCGCCTGCCCGACCTGACGCCGGCGGGACGCTTCCGGATCTCCGGCGGGGCCCTGGGCTCCACCGAGGAGACGGACGGCATCGCCCTGGCGCCCGGCCGGTTCAGCCGAGCCTATCCCGATGGGCTCTTCGTGGCCCAGGATGGCGTCAACGCCCCCGACGCCCAGAACTTCAAGCTGGCCTCCTGGGCCGAAATCCTGAAGGCTTTGAGAGCCGCTGCACCCTGACTCCTTGTGCTTAGACAGCCCCTCGAGACGCAGAGAGGTCAGAAGGAACGCCTCACGATCAGAGACACGTCAGGTCCCTCCTCCCCGCGCCGGGCCTCGCGTCCGGTGACGGCTGAGGCTCGGGTGGGCGAGAAAAAGGTTCTATCGGTCGTGAATCGGCGTCCAAGGGGGTTCAGAACGGTCAAACTCACCTTGAGATCCCGCCAGTAGGTGCTTTCCACAGTCAGGCGCACCTCAGGACTCATGCCGAAGGCGCTGAACTCAGGGACGTAGTAGCTGACCTGCTTGTCCTCTCCGGACACCTTCGCACTCCAGGACAGCTTGCGTTCCGGCAGATCCTGGCGGAGTTCGACGGAATAGGTCCACGGCGTAAAGTCCGTCAGCCTTCGTGAGCGACCTGTCAGCGGATCGTCGAAGACAGACTCCCGCCATTCGCCGTTTGCGTCCAGACGCATCCCCCGGGCGAGCCAAGACAGGGAGGCGGAGGCTCCGATCCTGGCGCCCCAGACCCGGGCGCTCTTTACATTCCCAACGCCGAAGTCGCCGCCGGGCAGTATGATCGGCTCCAGAACATCTTCACGCCACTCGTGGAATACGCCGGCGTTCAGCGCCAATCCCCCCTGTCCGCGCGCATCCAGGTCCAGGCTCGCGCGCGTCTCGGTCTGCGGCCGGAGTTGAGCGTTACCCCCCTGGGTGCGGTCGGCCCCGACCTCGGCGGAAGCCGCAAAGGAGTCGAAATCCAACTGACCGACACTCCGGCGAACACCGGTGACGACACTGAGATCGGGCGCCGGGCGCCACGAGAGGGACACCTCGGGCTTGAGAAACTGAAGCCGCTGACGATTGCGGGCGTCGCCGCTGACAGAGATTTCCGACCACTCCGAGGCCGCCTTGGCATCCAGCGTCCAGCGTGGAGAGATATCGTAAGCAAGGCTGAGGAACGCCTCCGTGCGGTATTCGTCCACGACGACATTGGCGGCCGGAAGGGATATCGGGGTCAACGTCCCTGCGGAGTCACGGGTCGTCAGGGACAGCTTCGAGTCCAACCTGTTGAAGGCCGCCTCACCCCCGAACTCGGGGCGCAGGCGACCTTCGCCCGCTGACACCGTTGCGCGACCGACCCACTCGACCATGTTCCGCCGAGAGACTGAGAGAGTTTCGGAAGTCCGAGTTCCAAGAGGCCTCTCGATCCGACTTCCACTGTCGGAGTCGTCCTGCCTCCAACTGAAGAGACTCAGCGCCTTGAAGGTCGCCGCGTTCGAGAACCTCCTGGTCCACTCTCCGCCAAGCTCGGCGTTAAGGCTCCGGTCGTCGAAGGAGATTCCCTGAAACTGATCGACCGACCCCGCCGGAAGGCGTGCAATGAAGCCCCTGCGGGCGAAACTCACGTCGACGTCATACCCGTCCAACCGGCCATTCACTGCGAATTCGCCGCCGAGCGCTTCTCGTCGCGCATCTCCGGAAAGCGTGACCTGCACGCCGTTCACATCACCAGTCATCTGTTCGAAGAGCTGCAGTTCACCGGCCGGCCCGGTCCGCCTGCGCGTTCCATCTGAGGGATCGCTCCAGGGGCGAAACTGAACGCTCCCGGACGTGCGCCATCCGGCGATCGGTCCGGAGAGGCTCGCGTCCACCTTCGGACGCAACACCTCGTCCCGAGTGCGAGTAAGGGACAGGGTCCAGGAGCCTGAAACCGCAGTTTCCTGCAGGATCAGGTCCACGATGACGCTCTGTCCGGACGCCTCGCTGGTGGTGGGGTTGGTGACAAGATCAATCCTCACGACGGCCGAGGCCGGGATCCGCGACAGCGCCTCGCGCGGCCCGCCCGCCTTTGAGCCCGGGCGCGCGCCGTTGATCAGGACATTTCCGCCCGTATCGCCGAAACCGCGTCGGGTCTCTCCCTCATTGAGGGTGAAGCCTGGGACCCTTCCGACCATGTCGAGCGCCGTGCTCGGGGCGAAGTCCGCAAAGAACTCCCGGGCGTAACTCTTCACCTGCATCGGCTCGGACGCCAGAGCCAGAATTGGAGTCGCTGAGACAAGAGCCATCGCCGCGACAGCCAGGGGGATGCCCGCGCGCAACCTCATGAGCGAGCGCCAGTAAACAGCCCGGCGAACGGAACTCGCCCTGCGAAACCGGAAACCGCTGTTGTCATCATGACCTGTCCGAACCTTGATCTGGAAACTTCCCCCGGCTCCGTCGCAGTTGACGGGAGGGATGAAGACCAGATGCGCGCGAACGGGTTCGAGCGGGTTGCGCGACGATTGCACAATGATTGCGTCAGCGCAGGAGAGGCAACCGGATCTCGACGATGGCTCCGCCTTCGGCGCCCCGCCTGAGGTTCAAGACGCCGCCATAGGCCGCAACCGTCGCCTGGACGATAGAGAGGCCCAGACCTGACCCTCCCGTTTGCCTGGACCGTGACCCCTCGCCCCGGGTGAAGGGTTCAGCAAGCGCTCGAGGGTCGCCCGGCGGCCAGCCCGGGCCATGATCGGTGCACCTGAGGACGGCATCGGCTCCGTCTGCAAACACCTCGATGGTCGCGGGCGCTTCAGGGGCGTAGCGGATCAGGTTCCGAAGGATGTTCAGCAGGGCGCGGCGCAGACGCCCCGGGTCCGCCTCGACATGGACGCCCTCTCCTGAGTCGAGGGTCAACGAAACGCCGCCGGCTTCCAGTTCCGGACGCAAGGAATCCACGCTGTCCTTCGCCAGCGCACCAAGGTCGACCCTCTCCCGCTTGCCCGCCCCCGCCTGGCGCGCATCGGCGAGCGCGTTCACATCCGAGACCAGAAGATCGATCCAGCCGATCTGTTCGACCAGCCCGTCACAGAAGGCGTCGTCCGCCGTGAAGAGGCCTTCCTTGAGGCCCGCCAGGCGGCCTCGCAGGATGGTGAGGGGCGTACGGATGTCGTGAGCGAGCGCCGCGCTCCGAAGTCGCAGGTCATCGTCAGCCGAACGCAGGGCGGCGGTCATCGCCAGAAAGTCCTCGTTGAGGGCGGCGACCTCCGACGTGGCGGCCGATGAGAGCTGGGGCGGCCTGCGATCGCCATTCGCGACCCGTCGCACCGCCTCAGCCAGGATCTCGAGAGGGCGTGTGAGGCGACCGGCGAGACCCCAGGCGACCAGTCCCATGACGACGGCGGCCCCGAGCACCACAAGCAGGACCACAAGATCGTAGCTCAGTCGCCAGGTGTGGAAGCCCAGAGAGTCTCGGAAGTCCATGAAGGCCGCGGAACACCGGCCTGCAACGTGCTCAAGTTGATCCAGCGCCAGCCTGTCCTGCGGCGAGAGGCTCGCTTCGAACAGGAAATCCCTCAAGGAGAAGACCGCACCAGGGAGGACCTGGGCCGCAACCGCGCCGACGATGGCGCTCAGGATTGTGACGGAGGCGATCTGGAACTTCAGCGAAAGGGTCTTCATTGAAACGCCTCGAGCCTGTAGCCTTCGCTCCGGACGCTGACCAGGCGCAGGTTCCCCAGCGCCTCAAGCTTCTGGCGAAGCCGGCTGATGTGGGGATTCACGGACTTGTCGAAGGCCTCGCCATCCATGGCGGAGTCCACCAGTTGTCCTCGCGACACGAGGCGGCCGGCGCGTTCGGCCAGAACCTTCAGGATGCGAAACTCCGTAGGCGTCAGTTCCAGTGGCGTTGCGCCTACCACGGCGACGTGGCGGTCAAGATCGACCTGCAGGTCGCCAAGGGTGAGGATCCTGGACGGCTCCAGCAGGGTCTTGCGTCTCAACACCGCCTTTGCGCGCGCGATCAGCTCCAGCGGGTTGAAGGGCTTGACCAGGTAGTCGTCACACCCCAGCCGGAAACCCGTAAGTTTGTCGACATCCTCTCCCAGGGCGCTGAGGATGATCACTGGCGGCCCTCCGCGCGCGCGCAGCTCTGCAAGGACCGAATAGCCGTCTCGCTTTGGGAGCTTCAGGTCGAGCACGATCAGGTGGGGGCGCCAGTAGGCCGCCGCCGAGAGTGCGTCATCCCCGTCCCGGGCGACGAGACGGAGCGCACTCTCGCGCCCGAGAAAGACATCAATGATCTCAGCGATGGCGGACTCGTCCTCCACGATCAGGACACGCTTGCCCTCCAGCCCACTCTCCATCCTGGCGCGACCCCTTGCCTGTTCGAAGGGGACCGTACCTCATCAAGGTTGCCGTTCGATTGCGCTACAAGCCCGGCTTGCCCCGATTCCTCAGGGTCGAACCCCTAGGGGGTGAACCCACTCCCGGGGGGTGGTCATCTCCCGCTCCGGGTCCTGAGCAGAAGGCAGACGTTCCAGGTCACCGGAGCAAGGCCTGCCGCGGCGAAGCCCCATTGGCCTGCAGGGCCGACGAGGTGGAAAGCGACCAGCGAGATCGCTCCGGAGGTCAGGGCGAAGAGGGCGATGAAAAGCGCCGGTGGAAGCCGGCGGTAGACCCAGAGGACGGCGGGTTCAGTTCCTCGACCCGCCCGCCCTTCAGCCCGAAATGGGTGATGGCCGCATCCAGGAAGGCGAGGAAGGCGGATACGCCGGCGAGGATCAATTCCATCAGGGACTCCCGAAAGCTCTGCGACGTCCGTGGCCTATGCGGTCGTCGCGCGTTTTCTGGCCTGATCGCACGCCGGCGTCGAGTCCTGCCGGAGCCCGGGCGGGAATCGACCTTCCCTAGCCCGTAAAGGTCAGGTTCACTGACCCCGGCCGGTCCGGAATGAACACGGATCCGGATTCAGAGGCGCGACGGAAATGGCGACCCTTGCCTATGCGACTGTGGGCTCCAACCGGCTTGAAGAGGCCAAGGCCTTCTACGACGAGCTGATGGCGGTGGCGGGCCTGCCGGCCCTCTTCGAGCATCCCTCCGGCGGCCGTGTCTATGGCCGGGACGGCGTTCCGGGCTTCGGCGTCCTGGGTCCCTTCGACGGGAAGCCCGCGACCGCAGGCAACGGCGCCATGTTCGCCTTTCGCTGCGAGACCCGCGCCGAGGTCGACGCCCTGCACGCCCGGGCCCTTGAGCTCGGGGGAACCTGCGAGGGGGCCCCCGGCCTGCGCGGCCCGGGCTGGTGGTTCGCCGACTTCCGCGACCTGGACGGCAACAAGCTGTGCGCCTTCAGTCTTCCTGAGGGGTAGGGAGGATTGGAGCGGGCGAGGGGAATCGAACCTTTGAAAAACTGTCAGATGATGGGAGTTCGAGGGAGAACGACCGCAATTCCAATTGCAGAGATTTTCTCTGATTATGGATGTCAAATCAACAAGGAGTCTGTAGGTGACAACGTTGATACGCGAGTCAGATGAATGTTTCCGGGAACTTCCCTTACAGGGCCAAGCTCTTGGTCTTGCCTACTACCGTTTTCAGGGGAAGCTCACCGTAATGATGGGTACGCCCCGCCGTAGGGCATCGAATGTTTCAGACTCACACCTGTCTTGGGAGAGAAATGACTACTCAGAAGCGCGGCGGGAAGCTCTGCGCAACGGCCAACCTCTCCCCTCCCCACCAATGCCTCTTCAAGGGCGAGACGCAGAAAGGATTCGTCTCGTTATCGAGGGCAACGGTTCCAGCCATGACCGATTATCTTTAATTGATAAAAATGGCGCGCAACATTCCGCAGAAGTTATCTATGTGCGCATTTCCCATAATACATCACCTGATAACGCAGGTATAGCATTTTATCAACAACGAAAAGAACCTGTAAGTGGTATGTTTTACTTCGACCTACGTGTATCCGAAGAACGGATAAAATGGTTGTGGGAAGAAATTAACATTAGACCAGACGCGGAGTTTCAAATAGAGATTGAGTTCAAGGCCTTTCAGCACGAGGCTGATGAGGCTCTCTGGGAGCCGCCGCAACGAAGGAGCTTCTTCCTGGAGGCGAAGCGCGTGACGCGTATTGATGGGGTTAGCTTTCACGTCGTGGACTCAGAGCCAACGGAAGCCAGACTCCAAATGGGGTAACAGTGCGTTGGGTTCATCCTTGCGCCGTTGCTTCGGCGCCAATACGATTCAGGGGCGCTTCCATTTGAAATGGATGGTTATCGAATTCTCTTGTGCAGCCATACTACGTCGCGACGATAGACCGCCAGATTCCGATAAATTCGACGATCTCCTGGATCAAGTTAACCGCCCATTCTCAATATACATTCTCGCACTAGATCCTGATACTTGAATTTTCCGCATAAATGTCTATTTTAAATCATCAGAAGTTACCTCGGGGTTATAAGATGGTTTTTGTAGACTTATTGATAGATGGAAAATTGATCTGGACTTATGAGTTTAGCGGAACGCTAGATTACGTTGACATAATAGCGGAGCATCAGAAATGCGCTCTCGATGATGGCTTGATCGGGCTCCATCAGATCGAGAACGCGGAATTCCGGCTAAGGCCACGTGTGGGGCAAGGCGTTTTGTTCTAGGCAACGAGGTTGCAAGGCGATGGCGAGTGAAGGGATGCGCGAGGATGACACCTCAGGCTAGGCCAGAGGTCTCTAGTAGTCTGGAATTGGAAGAGAAGCGCAAAGCGGGCGCCACACTCCAAGTGAACATGTGAAAACGGGGCCGTTCACTTGGCTCCCAAGGGGCCCAAAGGGGCTACCTTCGGGGAACCTGTGGAGCGGGCGAGGGGAATCGAACCCCTGACATCAAGCTTGGGAAGCTTGCGTTCTACCTCTGAACTACGCCCGCGCGCCTTCCCTCCTTACAGCCCGGGAGGGCGGGGCTCAAGGCCGCGGCTTTCCCCAGGGCGCGTCGGCCTGTAGGAAGCAGGAGACATCTGACGGCGGGTCCTATGCGCATTCTGGTCATCTTCGCTCACTACTTCGCCGCCGAGGCCAAGCCGCGGCACGCCTCGACGGACGGCAGCCGCCAGGCTGACCGTAAGGCGGCGGTGGAGGGCGCCATCCGCAGCTGGCGGGCGCACTTCGGCTCCAGCGCCATGCTGGACGTGGGCTCGCGGTCCTTCCACATGGGGCCTCGGTCCGAGGACACGGTGGACATCGTCGTCACGACGGCGAACGAAAAGCACCTGATGACGCCGGAGTTCTGTACGGCCATGGGCGTGCGGGTGGCCAAGCACACCCTCGACCAGCCCCGCATGCTGGGCTTCACCGCCCAGGGCCTGTTCGCCGCCTGGCGCAACCTCTACGACCTGTTCGTCTTCAGCGAGGACGACCTGAAGATCAACGACCCGGCCCTCATCGACAAGCTGGTCTGGTTCAACCGCACCTTCGGCCCCCGCCGGGTGCTCATGCCCAACCGGGTGGAGCTGAACCCTGCGGGCCACGCCCCGAAGACCTACATTGACGGGGACCTCGCCCCCGCCGTCTCCGACCGGATGAAGTCCCATGTCACGGACGAGGACACGCTCTACGGCTCGCCCTTTGGCCGGGCGGGCGTCTTCCAGCGGGCGCGCAACCCGCACTCGGGCTTCTACGCCCTGACCCGGGACCAGCTGTCCTACTGGATGAGCCAGCCCCACTGGCTGGACCGTGACTGCAGCTTCGTTTCGCCCCTGGAAAGCGCCGCCACCCTCGGGATCGCCAAGACCTTCTCGATCTACAAGCCCTTCGGCGCCTCATCGGGATTCCTGGAGATCGAGCACCTGGACGACCGGTTCTCGACCATGAACCTGCCGGTGCGCGAGCGGCTCTGAGTCTCTCGACCTGGAGCCTAGCTCCAGGGCCGAAAATGCTTGGAGAGCTTGAGGCCCTGCCTCTGGTAGTGGCTCCCGCCCTCGCCATAAAGGCGAGTGGGTCGTTCCGTCAGGGGCTCGAAGACGAGGCGGGCGACGGTCTGGCCATGCTCGAGCAGGAAGGGCGTCTCGTGGCTGCGCACCTCCAGCACGCCGCGTGAGCCCGCAGCGCCGGCCTCGGCGGCCCCGAAGCCCGGATCGAAGAAGCCCGCATAGTGCACCCGGAACTCCCCCACCGAGGGGTCGATGGGGGTCATCTCCGCCGCCTGCAGGACGGGGATCTCCACCGCCTCGCGGGACGCCAGGATGTAGAATTCGCCGGGATCGAGCAGCAGCTCTCCGCGTCGCGGCGTGAGGGGCTCCCAGAAGTCCCACGGGTCGTGGCCGGCGACCCGGTCCATATCGACCACGCCGGCATGGCGGCGGGCGCGGAAGCCGGCGACGGCCTCGCTCTCCAGGTCCACGCCCACGCTGATCGTGGCGAGGCGCGGCGGGTCGCCGCGCTTCAGGCGCAGCTGGTTGAGGCGGGTTCCGGTGCGCACCAGGACCGGGAAGGTCTGGGGCGCGATCTCGACGAAGGCCGGGCCCCGGTAGCCGTCGGCGACGTCATCAAAGGCGGGTTGGTGGTCCGTGAGCAGGCGCACGAAGACGTCGACCCGGCCCGTGGAGCTCTTGGGATTGGCGCGGGCCGAGACGCCCCTCGGCAGGGCGAGGCGCTCCTGAAGCTCGGCGATGTAGACACAGCCCCGCTCCAGCACGGCGCCGGCCGACAGGTCGATCTCGTGCATCATCACGTCCGCCAGCCGGTCGGCCACGGTCCGGCCGGGACGCGGCAGGAAGGAGGCGCGCACCCGCCAGGCGCGGACGCCCAGGCGCAGGTCCAGGCTGGCCGGCTGGACCTGGTCAGGATCGAAGGGCCGGTCGGCGGCGATGGCCTCGCTGGCGATCAGGGCTTCAAGGGACTGGCAGGGCAGAATCCCTGCGCCGGACGTCTCGGACATGGGGGGACACTCGCCGCCCAGCCGGGGAATGGCAAGGCCAACCGGCGCGCCGCTTGACCTGCGGCGGCCGTCGCGGTTGAAGCGGGCTCCTGACACGGAGACCGCCCATGACCCAGAGCCCCAAGGACTGGCGCCCCCAGACCCGCCTGGTGCGCGGCGGCATGGCGCGCTCGCCCTATGGCGAGATTTCCGAGGCCCTCTACCTGACCCAGAGCTTCGCCTACGACAGCGCCGCGGCGGCCGACCGGCGGTTCTCGGGCGAGGACGCGGGCTTCATCTACCAGCGGTTTGGCAACCCCACGACGCAGATGTTCGAGGAGCGCCTCGCCCTTCTGGAGGGGGCCGAGGTCTGCCGGGCGACGGCCTCGGGCATGTCAGCGGTGCACGTGGCCCTGCAGGGGCTCGTCCGGGCCGGGGACCATGTGGTGGCCGGGCGGGCCCTGTTCGGGTCCTGCCGCTGGATCCTCTCCCAGTGGATGCCCCGCTTCGGGGTCGAGGTGACCTTCGTCGACGCCACGGACCCCGCCGCCTGGGCCGACGCCATCCGGCCCAACACCCGCGCCTTCCTGGTGGAGAGCCCGGCCAATCCCCTGCTGGAGGTGACCCCCATCGCCGAGGTGGCCGGCCTCGCCCGCCAGGCCGGCGCCCGGCTGGTGGTGGACAACGTCTTCGCCACCCCGATCTTCCAGAAGCCCCTCGAGCTGGGGGCGGACATCGTCGTCTACTCGGCCACCAAGCACATCGACGGCCAGGGCCGGGTGCTGGGCGGCGCCATCCTGGGCGGGGCCGAGCTGATGGGCGAGGCCTACCGCGACATCCTGCGGCACACCGGGCCCGCCCTATCGCCCTTCAATTCCTGGGTGCTTCTGAAGGGCCTGGAGACCCTCGACCTGCGCGTGCGCCGGCAGGCGGACAATGCGGTGCGGGTGACCGAAGCTTTGGGCGGTCACACTGCTGTTCGCCGGGTGGTCTTCCCGGGGCGGCCTGACCATCCCCAGGCTAATCTCATCGCCAGCCAGATGACCGGCCCGGGCAATGTCGTCGCCTTCGACCTCGGCGATCGGACCCGCGCCTGGGCCTTTCTGGACGCCCTGGGGATTGTCGACATCTCGAACAACCTGGGCGACGCCAAGTCCATGGCCACCCATCCCAGCACCACGACCCACCGCTCGATGTCGGAATCCGAGCGGCTGGAAATCGGCCTCACCGAGGGCTGGGTGCGGATGAGCGTCGGCCTGGAAGACGCCGAGGACCTGGCGGAAGACATCCTCCAGGCCCTCGACACGGTCTGACCGCCGACGGGTCAGAAGATCCCGTAGCCGCCGTCGATCAGGAAGCTGTCGCCGGTGTGGAAGGCCGAGGCGTCCGAGGCCAGGTAGACGGCGATGCCGCCGAAGTCCGCAGGCTGGCCCCAGCGGCGCACGGGCACGCGGCGGATCACCGCGTCGTTGAACTTGTCGTTGCCCTGGGCGCCGGCGGTCATGTCCGTGGCGATCCAGCCCGGCAGGACGGCGTTGGCGCGGACGCCGTAGCGGGCGTGCTCCACGGCGATGGAACGGATCATGGAGATCACCGCCCCCTTGGTGGCGGCGTAGGCCTCGTTGCGCGGGGCGCCGTCGTAGGCGGAGAGGGACGAGATCACCACCAGGGACCCGCCGGCCTTGTCGCCGCCTTCAGCCCGCTCGACCATGTGTTTGCAGGCCTCGCGGAATGTGAAGAAGACGCCGTCCAGGTTCACCGCCAGCACCCGTCGGTAGGTCTCGGTGGGGAACTCGGCGAAGGACGAGGCGCCGCCGCCGATGCCGGCGTTGGCCACCACGGTGTCGATCCGGCCCATCTGGCGGACCGCTTCGGCCATGCCCTCGCGGACGGCGTTCTCGTCGGCCACGTCCACCACCTGGGTCAGCACCCGGACGCCAGCGTCCTTGAGGGCTTCGGCGGCGGCGGCGTTCTTCTTGCCGTTGGAGCCCCAGATGACCACGTCGGCCCCGGCCTGGGCCAGGGCCTCGACCATGCCGAAGCCGATGCCGCCGTTGCCACCGGTGACCAGGGCCACCTTTCCTGTCAGATCAAAAGGCCTATAGGCCATGGGTTACCTCCCTTTGTGTCTGGGGAAGGAAGGACCGCAAGCGGGCAGGAGGCGTCAAGCGGGATCAGCAGTCGGGTGACCGAAATTCCGGACTGTTGAAGAGGGAGGCCCGCGTCTCCCGGACCATCGGGGGATTGCCGGAGGCCTACAGGCGCGTGGTCGCCAAGTCCCCAGGGATCTCGTCCCATCCGGCCCGACTTCGCCGGTCGCAGCTCCTCAGTCGCGCGGGATCGGCCTGGGGTTGGGGACGGATCGGGCGAGGCCGGATAGGCCGCGCAGGACGAGAAAAAAGGGCGGAAGGTCTCGCGAGGAGCTCCCTTCCGCCCTCAAGTTGGCGACGCCGGCCTAGCCCGGAAGTCCGGGCTGACTGACCCGACCGGCTCCGGAGATGTTCTGCTCCAGTCGGGCGGGACGCCGCGTCAGTTCGACCTCGCCGATCCCTGAGACCTCGATCCGCGCCGAGGTCCGGGGACCCAGTGTCGCCTTGCCGGCTCCAGACAGGTCCACCTCAGCTTCTTCCACCTCGAGTGCGGTGAGGTCGGCCGCGCCGGTCCCCGAGATATCGAGCACCACCCGGCGGGTCTTTCCGGTTGCCGTGACCCTGCCGGCCCCGCCCAGATCGATCTCAAGGGTATCCTGGTCGTAGCCGCTGATCTTGAGATCCTGAACGCCGTCGAGTTCAAACCGCCTTACCGCAGGCGCTTCCACGGTGACCTTGAGGGCGCCGCCTTTCCAGCGGTGGCCATCAAACTCGATCTTGCCGTTCCGGACCGAGACCTTGTCGAGTACGGCCGCAGGACCTTCGAGGCTGATGCGCCCCGCGGGTCCCTGGATGTAGTTGACCTCGGCGAAGGCGTCGATCTCGAGGGTGTCGGCGCCACTCCAGGGCATCTGGCGGGTTGTGCTCGGTCCCGGATCACCGAGGAAAATCTCGTTGTCGTCCGAGGCGATATGGATATCCGCCTCCTTGGCGAACTGGTTGACCCTGTCCTTCAGTCCGGCAGCCCCGCCGGCGAGTGCAAGGGCTCCGGCCAGGGAACCGATGCAGAGGATGAAGCCGGCGGCGGCGATGAGGGCGAGTGTGCGGATCACGAGCGGACCTCCTGAGCTTCAAGGGCGGGTTTCAGAAGCTTCAGGTGCAGACGGCCGTACCAGACTAGGGCGTTGACCAGACCCACAGTCACGAGCGCCGTCAGCGCGCCGACTGACACGGAGCCGGCCATGACGCCCAGGCCCGCAAGCATGGCGGCGCCAATGTCACGAACAGCCCCGGCCAGCGGACCGAGGACAAAGACGAAGGCGCCGGCGCCAAAGCCGACCACCGAGGTAATGGCGAACCCGAGGATCACGCCGAGGACCGGAAGAAGGATCGGCAGGATGATCAGGACATCGATCACACCGAGGCCTAGCAACCCGAAGATGGCCGTAGCGGCCGAAGACGGATTCCGCTCCGTCTCCCAGCGCTTCAGTCCCGCCTCGGCCTTGAGCTCACGAGCCAGCCGGCCGGGATCGCCCAGTCCGGCCATCACGTCGGCCTCACTGCGACCGGCGGCGACGCCTTCATCGAAGTGGGCGGCGTAGTCGGCCACATAGTCGTCGATCGTTTCCGGCGGCAGGCCGGCGAGACCGGTCCTCAACCGGCCCA
>Ga0315902_10003247_pt1 | contig 24495 bp, 17 predicted proteins | sample LakEriMetagenome_9_FD_203523 | JGI IMG/M metagenome (GOLD analysis project Ga0315902, IMG submission 203523) | Freshwater fungal communities from buoy surface, Lake Erie, Ohio, United States - Buoy 12 MA117 | ecosystem: Environmental > Aquatic > Freshwater > Lake > Lake biofilm | place: USA... | reverse complement strand
TTCGTCCGGATGCCAACTAAAATCTATAGTTGCATTACTAACAAGAGGTCTCCAACAACGGTTATTTAAATCTTCTATCTTTAGCACCGATTGACAATCTTGATATTTTATGCCTTCATTATTCGGCACAATAAATTTAGGTCCATTTGTTTTTTGATGTTGAGTGCCAAATTGGTGTATATAGGGTCTTTCATAAACAAATGGCCTCCAATTAAAATCAAAATTACTTGTGATTATGCCATCAGGAATTTCCCAATAACCTTGTTCGTTTAAAAATTTTCTTTTTTCTAATTCATCCATTTTAACTATAAACCTTAATACTGTATAATTTTTCAAATCTATCGGCATCCTGTCTATCATTAACCATTGGTTCACCCCTTATGTTAAGAGAAGTGTTTAACAACATTGGACAACCAGTTAATACATACCATTTTTCTAAGAGTTCTCGTATGCCTGAACCATCTTTAGGTACAGTTTGTACTCGACTTGTGCCATCAACATGGCATATAGCAGGATAAAGATTAGGATACCTACACCTAGCAACTGACTGCATATAACGGCTAGTAGACCAACCACTATTAAAATCAAAATACTGATTAGCCATTTCTTCAAGAACCACAGGGGCGAAGGGCCGAAATTTTTGCCTGCGTTTGATTGCATTTACACGATCCTTTATATCAGGTCCTCTTGGATCTGCTAACAAACTTCTATTGCCCAAAGCACGTGGTCCAAACTCACACTTACCATTAGCAACCCCGACAATACCATCACTTAGCAAACCATCTAGTAATTTATTCGTCGGGTATGCTCCGGCGATTTCATGCCCAAGATAGGCATTGACCCAGTTAAGGCGGCGGCCATGCCTGAGTGCAGCAGAGCCAAGACTACTACCAGCATCGCCTGGATTAGGCATAATCCAAATATTTTTAAAGTATTCACCAAGATTACGATTCGCTAAACAATTAAGTGCGACACCACCCATGTAGACAAGATTTTCACTCCATTGAAAATCTCTTGCTCTGCGCATTACATTATAAACTAAATTTTCTGTTAAGTCTTGTGTTGCGGCTGCAATCTCAAAATTTCCTATATTTTTCAAAATATTATTTGATCCAATATGCAAGTTTTCTTTAAAGGTTATATTCCATTCATTATCTATTAAAGCTGTTTTTAATATATTGCTTAATTCTAAACTAATTGGGCCACCATATGCACTCATTCCCATAAGAATATATTCTTCATCCATTGGTTTTAAATCAACACGTTTAGTCATAGCACTATAGAATAGTCCAATGCTGTGTGGATAATGCTGGCCCCAAAGTTTTTTATAATTTGCATAGCCTCTGCCATCATACTCGGCCCCATAAATACTAATTGTATCAAATTCACCGATGGCATCAATTACAACTACGGTAGCACGATCATATGGACTCGTTTGAAATCCTGCTGCTGCATGACTTAAGTGATGGTTGTGTGTGCTGTAGCTCTCTATGTTAACGTACTTGCCAAATTGTTCTTTTAAAATTTTTTTAGTGAATAATTTATTCCATTCAAACCCTTCACCACTACAAAGTCTGCGCAACTGTTTTTTCCATGGCGTTTCATAATATGCCAAATGCTGAATATCATACTTAGTTACATCTTTTATTAGATCATTACATAAGTTTGCGTCATTTTTTATTTTACTATACCGTTCGCTGTGCGCTGCAAACAATATATCTCCTTGTTTGTTAATCACGCTAACAGCGGCATCATGGAAACCAAAGCTTATTCCTAATATCATTTGTAGATAAACGGGTCTTTTCCCTGCAATTCTTTTAACCTTTTACGATGCTTATAAGTCAGTATAATCAATTTTATAAAGTTAAGTATTTTCATTTTGGTTATTGGAATACAGGTTTTAATTAAGTACTATTTACTTTGAATATATAGTAATGTAAAAATATCCTCATATAAGAATTATGGAACAAAAATATATACGTCTTGAGCATTCTAATTTAGATCACGCAGATTGGTTCGTAGTAAACTGGTGTTTGGGTAACACTTGTAATTATGAATGCAGCTATTGCCCCACCGCACTACACGACGGTTCGAAGGGCTGGCCGGACCCAGATGCAATTAAAAATTTTATACTCAAGGTAAAATCAATACATCCCAGTAAAAAGTTTTATTTTGAATTTACCGGCGGGGAAGTAACTGTTTACAAACATTTTATAGACATTTGTAAATTTTGTGCTGAAAACAATGTTAAAGTAGGACTTATAACAAACGGTAGTAGAACTTTAAGATATTGGGAAGAAAATAAAGAGTTTTTTGACCACATTTGTATAAGTTTTCATCCAGAATTTGCAGATGAAAAACATTTTTTTGATGTTGTAAAACTCATACATGAAGATGTAAGAACACACGTAAACATTATGATGAGCCCTGAGAAATTTGATTTTTGCTATGCAGTCGCAAACAAAATAAAAGATTTAGGTAACTTGTCTATGGCATTACAGCCATTAATACATGATTTTGGTGATCAATTATTTGAATATAATGATTTTCAAAAAAAGGTATTTGACAAGCAGCACGAACTTATAACAAAACATATAAAATTTGATAAAACATACGATTACTACAGAGGTGCAATGCGTATGGTAAATGCTGAAGGGGAATCAAAGGTTTCAAGCGCACACAGATTTATTAGTGATAAAACTAATGACTGGAGCGGTTGGAAATGCTATGCAGGCGTTGAGCAATTGATAGTTGATATGGATGGATCTATATATAGAGGATGGTGCAAAGAAGGTGGAAAAATAGGGCATATTAAAGATGAGAATCTAGAACTACCTCTTGCCCCTATATTATGCTCAAAAACAATGTGCCACTGTAACTTTGATATCATGAGTACTAAGGTATATGAATAAAAAAGAATTATTAGAGTCAAAACATTTTTGCATTCAGCCATTCATTCATTCGTGTATTTGGACTGACGGTAGAGTTTTGCCTTGCTGCATTAATCATATATATGAATTTGGTACAATAAAAAATGAATCAATTAATTTTTTATATTCAAATGATAATGAAAGATTAGTAGAATTTAGAAAGCAAATGATAAATGGTCCTGAGTTACCAAAAAGTTGTCATAAATGCGACTATATGGAAAACAATTATGCAGACAATTCTTTAAGATATTATTCAAATAAAAGTTATGGATATCTTATAGATGAAATTGATTTTGACCAAAATGGAAAAGTTTATAATAACAAAGTTCGCACTTGGGATGTACGATTTTCTAATTTATGTAATCTTAAATGCAGAACATGTGATGGAATAAACAGTAGCAAAATTGCAGAAGAACAAAGAAAAACTCAAAGCAAAAACATACCCGTACTAAGAGAAGCATTTGATGACAAGGAAGAATTTTTTATCTTTTTTAAAGAAAACCTCAATAACATAGAAGAAATTTATTTTTGTGGGGGAGAACCTTTACTACTGGAAGAGCATTACAGAGTGCTAGATTTACTTTTAGAAAATAATAAAACAGATTTGTTATTACGATATAGTACTAATGCAACCAAATTTGAATTTAAAGGAAAAAACGTAGTTGATGATTATTGGGTCAAATTTCCACGCATACAAATAAGTTTAAGTTTAGATGCAGGTTGGGAACAACTATATTTAATAAGGCACGGGGCAGAATGGGATGTAGTGTATTCTAATTTACAGCATCTTAAGAAAGTGTGTCCACACATTTTTATAACTTTTACACCTACTGTGAGCATCCTAAATGTTTTTCATATTAATAAAGTGCATAAACTTTTAGTTGAGGAAAATATTGTAGGACATAGTGACACCTATTTTAACATTCTAACATTTCCAGACTATTATAGCATTACTTCATTGAATGATGACTTAAAAGAAAAAGCAAAAGAGCATTGGATAAAATATAAAGAAGATTTTATTAATTTACAATGCAACTCCTATATGGAAGGTGAATTCGATAAAGTTTTAAAATACATTGAGTTAGAGGAAAGTCAATATACTTACGCATCAAGAGAAGAAAGAATAGATACGTTTATTTATAAAACTAAAGAATTAGACAATTATAGAAACGAAAATTCAGGACAAATTATTCCAGAATTAAAAACTTTATTAGACAAAAATTATGAGTGAAATTAATTTAGATCCCTTAAAAACCATATGTGATTTAAAATGGAATTATCCAATTTTTAATTTAGAGAGAGGAGAATTTCGAAGTTGCTGTAGAACTCCAAGTATAAAAATTTCAGAAAATGATTTGGAAGAATTAGGACCTGATGCATTTTTAAATTCTCCGCATATGATTCAAAGTAGACTTGATCTTATCAGAGGAGTTAAACACGAAGATTGTAATAGTTGTTGGAAATTAGAAGAAGCAAACGCACAAAGCCCGAGACATTCTAATCAATATTTTTTTGAGTTATTGCAAATGGCAAAATTTGTAGATAATGAGTTGAAGTATTCAGATGATACATTAAGGGCAGAACTGAAAAAGTTTGATGATATTGATCATCCTGTTCTAAAATCAACAAGACCTTATATGCTCGAAATCAGTTTGGGAAATACATGTGATATGAAATGCATGTACTGCAGTCATCATTATAGCACACAATGGGCAGCAGAAAAAATAAAGTATAACGAAATTACACAAGAATTATATGACAGAGAATTTCCAAAAGCTCCTAATAAATTTAGTGAAACATTTTGGCAATGGTTCGATGGAGTAAAAGAAGGAGTAGGACGAATAGGAATAATTGGAGGTGAACCTTTAATAATGCCTGAATTTTACGAATTTCTTAATAAGCTAGTAGAAAATATAGCAGCAGTAAAAAACCCAAGAAAGAAAAACTTTTGGATTGTAACAAATTTAAACACGCCGCCAAACTATTTAGAAAAATTCTTTAACTATTTACCTAAATTAACTGAAGTTTTTAACGTTGAAATTTTAGCAAGTATGGAGAGCGTAGGTACACAGGCTGAATATATAAGAAATGGTTTGCACTGGGATAGATTTGAGAATAACCTTGACAAATTATTGACAAAAAATCTAAAATTTGATTTTGGTTTTATAATGTCCGTTAACGCACTATCTATTCCAGACGTTAAAAACTTTATTGAATATACAGAACAGGTATACTTAAAATACAATAAACCGGTAGCATTAAAACAAAATATAATAACATATCCTAATTGGCAAAGTCCTTTTATTTTGACTCCAGATTATGCAGATTACATTGATGAATGTATTAGTTATATGAAAAGTAAAACAGAGATAATGCCAATTGTAGAAGATAAAATGGGCAGATGGGATGAGTACATAAAATTTCTAGAAACTTTGGCAAAAAGCATCAGAGAAAACAAAGAAGACAATACCTTCTTAAGGCAAAAATTTGTAGAATGGTTTGACACATATGATTTACGCAGAAAATTAAACTTTAAATCTACTTTTCCCAAACTTGAAAAATTTTACGACATGTGTAAACAACTATGAGTAAGATGTGTTTAATGCCATTTTCAAATTTAGTCATAAATGAAAATGGCAGTGCTGCCCCATGCTGTAAGTATGACATCACAAAAGAAAACGGTAGCCTACAGAAAAAAACTCTATACGAACACAATATTGAAGACCTTTTTTATCAACCAGAGATGAATAATCTTAGGGATAGGTTTTTAAAAGGAGAACAGCCTTCCGAATGCAAATTATGTTGGGAAGAAGAATCAGCAGGTATTAAATCTTTACGTCAACATAGGTTAGAATTAGCATCGACTAAAGCTCATGGTAAAAAATATTTTGAAGTAGAAAAATTTCCAAAAATTGTTACTATGGATTTTAAATTTAGCAGTTTGTGTAATTTGAAGTGTAGAATATGTGGGCCTTATTTAAGTTCTACTTGGTTAAAAGAATCTATAGACTTGCAAACTTATGATAGTAATATAATTAAAATTTTTTCAAAAAGTTCAGAACGAAAGTTCTTTGCAAATAATCAAAACTTTGAAATTTTTAAAAAGATTTTGCCCCAGTTACATATACTAGAATTTTATGGTGGCGAACCATTCATGCAACCTGAACACGAAAAGTTAATGCAAATATTATATGAATATGACGACATTGAAAGTTACAAATTAGAACTATTCTATAATACGAATGGGACTAACTATGATGATTTTTTACCCAAAGTTTGGAAAAAAATGAATAGCGTTGAATTGAATATTAGTTTAGATGATATAGGAGATCGATTTGAATATCAACGTCATCCTGCTAAATGGGATAAAGTAATTGAAAACATAGAAAAATTTAAAACAAATTGTAGTAAAAATGTTAACATTACTTTATATGTTACGTTAAGTATGTACAACGTTTTCTACATTGATGAATTCTTGAAGTATAATGCGAACAATTTTAAACTTCCCGTAAGATTTAATATTGTGCATTTTCCAAATCATATGTCTATTATTCACCTTCCAAAGCATATCAAGTTAGAAATTTCAAATAAATTGAATTCTATATCTAAAGATGAAACAAAATATATTGAAAAAGGATTTGGAATCATCAATATACTAGAATACATGAACGAAAATGAAGGATCTACAGATTCATTCAAAATATTTTTAGAAACTACCAACAAACATGATTCGTATAGAAAAGAATCCTTTAAAAAAACCTTTTTTGAATTGTACAATAATATAATGTATGAATAAATTTACTCTAGAACAGATTAATGCTTATAATCAAAAACGTCAAGAATTTGATTTTAGCAGAGTAGTTAACACCTTAAGTCCTTGTATTGCTCCATATAATAATATGTATTTTACAACTGAAGGACATGTTGCTCCTTGTTGGTTATTAGTAGGGAACGTAGAAACATGGGGCCAAAACAATTCAATAAAAGATATTTGGTTTGGAAAAAAATTTACAGAATATAGAGAAAATCTTCAAAAAGGTATATTTGAAAATAAGTGCAAAGTATGCAAACAAAAAATTGAAGCAGACACTTGGCCATTAGCAATGGCATACGATGGATTTAGTGTAAAAGAATATCCAACACTTTTAGAATTAGAATTGAGTAATCAATGTAACTTAGAATGCATAATGTGTGAAGGTAGGTTAAGTTCTGGTATTAGAAAAAATAGAGATAAATTACCTGCTTTACCAATGGTCTATGATGACAGTTTTGTAGATCAACTTAAGGAATTTATTCCTCACCTAGAAGAATTAAGATTTAACGGTGGAGAACCATTTGCACAAAAAATTGTATATGATATATGCATGTTAGTTGCTGAATTAAATCCATCATTGCGTGTCAATATTGCTACTAACGGAACTGTTTACAATAAACAAGTGAAAACCATACTGGATAAATGTAATATCCATTTAAACATTAGTATTGATAGTTTAGACAAAAAAAATTATGAGTCAATTCGTATCAATGGAGATTATGATGTGTTGATGGCAAATTTTGAGATATTCAAAGATTACTGCCAAACTAACAACAGAACTTTAAGTGTGATGGTAAATCCCATGCGAAATAATTGGTGGGAAATGCCTGATTTTGTTAAATTTACCATAGAACATAATGTTCACTTATGGTATAATACAATACATCACCCAGAACATTTAAGTATATGGAATTTACCAAGTTCAGATTTAAGTGTAATTTTACAGACGCTACAACCACAAGTAGAAATACTTAAAGCATTGACCATTGATAATCCGTTAGCACATGGAACTTGGGAAAAATTTGAACACTTTGTGAGCAAACAAGTAACTAACTGGTACAATAAACAATTGAATAGAGAGACAACATTAGGTCAAAAAATCATATCAATTTTCAATGAAATAAAGTTATGAAGAAGCTATTATTTAATGGTTGTAGTTTTGTTGCCGGAGATGCTTTAGTTTGGGATCAATATACTAATGACACTGGATATACAAATAGAAATTGGAATTCTTTTGTATTAACTGATCAGTATATAAAAACACCAAATCGCATAGAGTACATAGATGAATATAAAAATGTTTACAGAAAAAAATTTAATTTACCTTCATTAGTAGCATCTATCCTAAACACAGAGGCAATAGATATTTCTGAAGATGGCTTTAGTAATGACTCAATAAGTCTAACTACTATATTTGCTTTATCAAAAATACCACAAAGAGAAAGACAAAATTATCATGTAGTAATTGGTTGGTCTAGCTTGTATCGCTTACTAAAATATTCAAAAACAGTAAACGCATTTGTAAATTTAAGTAACAATGATGTAAAAAAATTTTGGCGTGACCCAACAATCAATGAACTACATAAGTACGTATATGCAGGAATTGTTGAAAATTACCAAGAAGATATAATATTAAATTATACAAAAAATATTGTAATGCTAGAATCTTTTTTAAAAAGTAATAATTGTTCTTATACTTTTTATAGAAGTTTAGGTACGACAAATGATTCAGAATTTTTAGGTAATATAAGTTGGCCGTTTTTTTCGAAAACTAAACAATTTATGGGTGAAGATGTTTTATCCTTAACTGATGATAAAACTTGGTGTGATTTTTTAAATTTTCGCCCTTGTTTATTTGGAGAATCAGTATGCTCTGAATTTATGGATGATAAATCCAATTGGATTTGCAAAGAAAACCCGCATCCTAATATGCAAGTAGTTGATAGTTTAAGTTTTAAACTAGCAAATTTTATAAAAAATCAAAATATAGGATTTTGATATTTATTTTCTGTCCCCAAATAAAATATAATCTTCTTTACTATAACCTTCCATAATTTCAGAACCAGATCCTTCTTTTGGATCACTAGTTTTATTTTCCAAACTTCCTCGTATCGGTACGATAGCCCATGTGCAGTAATCAGTGAAAAATGGTATATTTTTAAGGTCTTCTTCGAGTAATAACGTTTCTTCTCTGTTGTGAGGAGCCATCATAAATTTAACTTCAAGATGTCCTAAATTTCCGTGTGTAACTTTTTCCTCTGTCACAGCTCTTACTACATTAACGAATTTTTGCCTGTCGTAAAATTCAAAATGCACACTTAAATTTAAGTCACCGTAGTGAATGATTTCTCTATAATAATCTGGCAATCTTGAACCATTACTATGTAGACTAATGTGGTGTCCACATGTATTAAGATAACGTAACCAATCTAAGAAATGTTTATTAGTTGTAGGTTCACCGCCCGAAATAATAAAGTTTACTTGTTGCCCTTTAATAAACTTATCTTCTATTAATCTAGTAGCTTTCATTAATTCTTCTAAGCTTTTATGAGGATCAGTGTTGTTATGTATCCAAGGCCAACAATAACTACAATCGTAATTACAACGTCTCCCTATTTCCCAATATACTTGTTTCTGATTGCTAGCATGGGTTCGTTCCATTGCAACAAACTCAATCAAGTCATTATTTCTCAATTCTTCTTCTGTGTGTAGTTCTTGTCCACGTCTTAATCTGTCTTTAAATTCTATTTTTTGAACTTTAGGTATAAAAAGATCGGCACCACAGCTACATGTTTTTCTATTACAGTCTATCCAATTGTCAGGTACAGAAAAATCTTCCCATACATTTCCTAATTGCCCACCTACCCGACAACTAGCAGTCCATACAAAACCATCCATGTCAATGTACAAGTTATCTACGCCTGCTCCGCATTTCCATCCATATAGGTAATTTGCTTTTTGTCCCACTAATTCATCAGTTGACCAATCTCTCCATTGTCCATCTTTGTTATAAGTTCTAATTGGTTTGCCGGGTGTTATATCTGCCATGTGTTTACCTTAATAATTCTATATTTAATTTACTGTTACCAACCTTCTAATTTTCTAATTACATCTATTTCTTTTACTAAAGGTCCTAAATTATGTCTACTAGTGTTATAATGTCTTTTGAAAAATTTACTTTGCTCTGCACTAAGCACAGACATAGGTAATCCCAATTTATTTTGTAATGCTTCACCTATTTCTTCATTAATATTTTTAGCAGAAGTTTCCCATAATTCAACAAATGTATCAAAGTCTTGAACTTTATTGTAATCCCAATCAGTAAGCATAGTCATGTAAGTGCCTAAACGGGCACCATATATTGCATAATTGCCGTTCTCAACATCCGCACCCACGTTATGCCAAACTGTAAGATTATCTAAGTTTCTACTAGCAACACTTTGCTTGAACTTTTCTACTGTAGGTTTCTCTCCATTTACCAAACACATCTTCACGCCCTCACGAAAGCCAGCTCTCCAAGCTTGAAATGGTGTGTAATTAGGATATGTTGTGCTATAGCAATCATACATACTCCAATACAATCCATTTGTATAATCTAAACAAAAATCAACTGTAGTGACATTATTACCATCACTAGCTTCATGAGTTTTCATATTCTCTACATACGTTTTAGTCCAACTACTGATGCCACCGTTACCATATTGCAATCCATTAATAATATTTCTAGCTCTCCAACGATATTGTGCTTGTTGATAACTTTCATCTTTATCCGTAAAATCTAATGTCAAATTAAAAAAATCAAAGTCTGGAAGATTATCTCCATCAATTAATATAAATCTTTCAGTGTCAGATTCCTCAGCAGCAGCTTTATGTGCTGCATCACTACCTTTAACACCGTCAACTCTACGTGCCCAAGGAACCATGTTTTTAATTTTAACCCAAAATTCTTCTTTTTGTGGTTCATCGTAACTAAGGTAAATACAATCTAGGTCTGCAATATCAATCTTCATATAATTTTAATTTCCATTTTTTTGAATTTGGTTCAGTTGAAATAATACTAACGTCCTCTGTACTACAACTAGTACCTTCTTCTGAAACTACTAATTTTGAAATAAGTGACTTTTTAAAAATTTTTACTATTTTACCTTCAACTACTTTTATATCACTTCTACCTTCTGCGTATGTCTGCTGATCTATTACAATATAATTTCCTTCTGGTTTTTCACAGGTGTAAAAAAGAACCTTTCCGTGTTCATCGTAATAAAGTCTATATTCAAGCGAATTCATGTTCTAGTTTTTCAGAAAAAGTTTTGACATGATAATGAAACGGATATACTTGTGTAAAGGTATTAACTCTTAAACTTTTTTTAGAGATTTCATAAACTAATTCTTTAGTCCAATCTTCTGTTTTTAAGTCGTTTATAAATTGTTTCATGTGTACCATACTCATACCAGACCAATTTGGCATAGTAGTTTTTTCTATTCCATATATGTTACATGCAATAGCATATGCCCAGTCAGTAGTAACTAGTTCATTAGGGTCACATTTAAGAACCTGTTTAAAATCATCCCAATTTTCAAAAATAGTTTTTATTGATTTAAAAAACATTTCAGAAAAATCACATTTTTTAAAATATGTAATTGCATTATATACATCAGGTAGTTGATTATTATCAATAAATGCTCTGTAGAATCTATTCGATGATATGTCACCTTTGTAATTTCTTATACTAGAGCATACTACTAGTTCTCTATTTTTTAAAACTCGCCACCAATAATCTATGTTTACAGGAATAAACATATCTGCTTCAAGTTTAATTGTATATTTGTAAGGACTAGCCTCATATACTTGCCAATCATTAACTAATTTCCAATCACTATTAGGCGCAAGATCACCGTAAGGTAGAGCAATAACATAATCAAAATATTTACTATGCTCTACATCATCTGATATTAAAGAAATACTAGCATTTGGCATAACTTTTTTAACACTATAAGCTAACATTTCAGCACACTTAACATAGTCAACAGATTTAGTATTTTGTGCCAAAACCACAAATCCTTCATTCATTAAAAATCTCCATAAAATTATTTTTATCCAACATGTGAAAATCTAAATCTTTTACGATTATGTATTTAGGTTTCTCTTGATCCAGAATAACTTTGTATTCTGTTTCAGTCAATCTTTCAATCTTAGTTCTTTCACTAACATGAATTAAATTCCACGGAATAAAATGTTTTTTATTTTCTATATGACCATTTAATATTCTATTTGCAATAGCGAACGCATGATCATTTCTATAAGTCGTAGACCACATTCCATGTAAATCTATGTAATGTTTATAATTTTCTTGAACCATTTTAACACATTCAAAAAATAATTTTACTCTTTGTGTTTTTCTAAAAAAGAACACTGTTGCCCACAAAGTGTTAAATCCTGTAGGACTTATAAATTCTTGTGGTTCATTAGGATACATCAAAAAGCCTGTCGTATTATGTATGCAATAATCTTCATAAAAAGAAAACACATTATTTAATTTATTTGAGTTAATTACATAATCAACATCTAACAATAAAGTCTCATCATATGGACTTAACTCATATGCGTGATATCTACCTTTGTTATACCAAACTTTATTATGTTTGGAGTTAGTATCATCTTTATTAAAATAAACTATATTATCAAATTTTAAGTCAGTTGGTTGATCTGTTACTAAAGTGCAGGGTAATCCTAAGAACCTGTTTACTCTATTAGCAGTAATGTGAGCCATTTTAACATAATCAACTTCACTATTGTTAAATGCAAAAAGTAGGACACCTTTCATCGTTTATTTCTTAATTCTTCCCATTCTTGATGCCATTCTTCCATAACTTCGTAGTAGATATCAAGTGCTTTTTGAAATAATTCGGCTCTGTCAACTTTGACTGGGTTCTCATTCAAATCTAACAAAATAAATTTTTTTGATGCTCCCGAAACCAATAATGATAGTAGTGGTTGATCAGCTTTCCAAAGTCCCCCTTGGTTAGCAAAAATAAGTTTACTTTGATATTTTTCTTTAAGGTAATGTTTAGCTAGATTATGATCAAACCTAGCCTTTACTTGAGTTTTTAATAAATCTACGTTCATTTAAATATTTAGAACGCAGATTGGACAAAGAAAATTAACTTCCTGTAACGCTTCCTGTCACGTTTACAGTACCCCAGGTGTTATTGATATATGATGTGCCGGGAGGTCTTAATGAGAGGGTTACTGTTGAATTAGTCCCTGCTGTTCCTTTGGTAGTGCCTCCGCCGTTTGGAATTTCATCCCATAAAGTTGTAATAGTTATAATACTACCTATATCTCCGTTCGTTCCCTGTGTTCCATTTGTTTTTACTTTAACACTTATAAGACTTGACAAATAACCTGCAGGCCCAACTGTAGCTGTTTGTTTAAAAATTTCTTGATCCGTTGACGTTAATCCATAATAACCTTTGTCTTTAGCTAAGGTCGTTGGTGTACCTGAACCACCAACTTTAGTTACACCATCGTATACAACCTCAGCAATAGTCACTGTGCCTGAATTAGTGCTACTTATGACAATTGTGCCACATGCTGCTGCTAGTTTGTTCCATAAATCATTTACATTGGTGCCGGTTGGATGAGAAAAAGTCAGTGCAATTTGCCCGCCTGCATTAAAAAAGTACCTTGCTGCATTACCGTTTTGAAAAGTAATTGTATGTGTAAATGTAATTGCGTTCGTCCAAGAAGTAGCCCTTGCAGTAGTAGTGGTTGATGAGGTTCCTTGAGCAGCAATATTATTTCTGTTTGTATAAATTGTTTTTAAGTTGTTTGCAAAAATTGATACAGGATTAGCTCCTGTTGTCATTGAGGCAGAAATAAGCTCGTATTGTGCTGCTGTAGGCATTTCTGTAACTGTGCTACCTTGATGATTAGCTAAAGCAATAATATTATTTCTAAGATTATTCCAATCATCAGGACCAACTTTTGTAATCGTGTTGACATTTTGTACCGGTACTTGACCCACAGCACCTTGACCAACTCCTCCGCGTCCATTACCGGTTGCAAGCACTGCATTTAAAGTATTTGCGATTGCGGTTGTAGATGGTCCTACTAAATCGTTAAAATCTGAAGCTTGTATTAGTCCATACTGTTGATAAGTCATAATTATCTCCTTATTTAATTATGACAATAGCAGTAACCTCACCTATATCATCAGTGGTTTTTGTTGTAAGACTTCTACCAATGACATTAAAAGATGATGCTTCTCCGTCTTTTGCTGCTCTTGCAATGCCTTTGCCAGCACTGACTAGACGGTCACCCTTTTTAACTTTGCCTTTTACTTTTACAGGAACACGCCCGCTAATAGCAACAGCTGGATGAGTATTGTCTGATCCTGCTCTACTATTCATCATATACGCAGCAGAGGTGCTTATTACTCCAAACACGTTATTACTCAATTCATCAATAACAGCAGTAATTTCAGCAACACCTCCTAATTCAACTACAGTTCCTGCTTCGTAAGGTTGATCAGATTCAAAACGCTCTGCTAAGTCAGCATATGTTGCTTCTAATCTAGCTCCTGGACCTAACGCCCATAAACCTGTAATATTTCCACCACCTGCTAGTTCCGTTGTTTCTACTTTAGTAGGTTTAATATTCCCAGTGAATTGTGATACTCCGTTTGATCCTGTTAGATAATTAAAAACGTTTGCATTAGTATATGTGCCAGCTGGCTGAAATGATTGTCCATTTGCGTACATATAGTTGTCGCACATAATCCCGTAAGCAAGACTCGCATTACCAACTGCTGACGGAAATTTTATGTTGCCAGTTTGAATATTCCAAGCCAATCCTGAAGAATTTCCTTGCATGGTCCATGTTCCGACCATCGTTCCTCCTGTAGTGGGGTCTCCAGTTGAGATCGAAGTACACGGATTTAGTGATCCTATTCTTGCTACAACCAAATTAGCGTTTGCTGCATATAAATTACCAGTTACATTAGCATTGGCCGTTGTAGTTAAAATTCCAACAGTCAAATAATTATTAGAAGTAATATTGTTAGCAATTATATTTCCTGTTGCATTTATGTTAGCTAATGTAGCATTACCTGCTGCAGTTGTAGAAGTTAGTGTCAACCAATTACTTGCAACTAGCGTGCCGTCAACTGGGCATACGCACAGTGTATTTGTTGTAGTATTAAACCAAAGTTGCCCTCTAAGAGGATTAGGAGGTGGGCTAGCACTCGCATAACTTTCTAATTGTCTTACAAAGTTTGTATCTAAAACTTGTCCATAACTAGATTTATTTCTTCCAGGTAACCCTAGACTTGTGCTTGTGGTATTGATGGTACCATCCTGTATTGTTGTCAGTACGTTACCATCACTTCTAATAATTGTATATGCCATTGTTTTGCTCCGTTTTCCTAAATTTTAAGTATTTATCTTATATGGTATTGAGGTTTGTTAAACTTTGAATTCGGATTGTATAGTCAATCTGGATTTGTCTGTTTAAGCTTTTCTGAACTGGGTGAAAAATAACATGGGTAAGCAGTCTAGTTTGGTCGTTACCTGCTGTATCAGTTCCATAGTCAGCTAAAATACCTATTTCGTCAAAAGTGTATGTCGATTCTAATTGAGTTCCATTATCAAATGCGGTTTGCCCTGCTGGTTCACCATAATCTAATAAACACTGAATTAATACATCACTGTACACTTTCCCTATAACGTGTGAAACAATCATTTTGTTTCTTGCCGGATCAGTATTTAACACATTAGTATCGTCTACAATCTTCTCATATGTCTGATTGTACAATGCTGCATTTTGTCCCGTTGTGTTTGGGGGCAAATACGTAATGATTCCTGTGCTATCAATACTAGCACCTCCATTTCCAAATGCCATTTTGTAAATTGATCCGTATCCCCTACTGCTTAATGAGTCGGCCATAGCTTCTGAAATGTTTTCATAATGAATTGCATTCTTTTTATCTACAAATATTTCTCCAGACGCAGGATCATAGATTTTTAAAAAACCCTCAACTTTTAACTGATAATTTATTATAGACATTAATCGTCACCCCGTTTTTGCAGTAGTATTTCGTCCGTGTTAGGGTCAAAAATCTTAATTACAGAACTTAAAATAAATCCAGTTTTCTCATCTGGTTTAGGTTCTGGTTTTTCCGCATTTTCAACTTTATTTTTGTTATCCATCATAGTATATATTTATCTTTCATTTTTTAATCATTTTTAAGAAAATTAGCTGGCACTGATGTGCTTAACTGCAGCGGATCTCCATCTACTGTGTAATTTTCTGTGTTCCATGTCTTGTTGTAGAAGAATGGGTCCAAAACATCTTTTGCGGACAAGCTGTAGACGTTTGAATATACAGGATGTTCATTTAAAACCGCAGTACCATCAACTCCCCTATGAAGCCCTGATAAGGTGTTATTTTGATAATCTACGTTATTAAACATAATTTTTTCCCCATTTATAAGCACAGAATTTCCAAAACGTATCGTAACCTGCAAATTATTACTTAAACTTACATTGTTAATTAAAATTATCTGCGTTACAGAATTAGTAGTAGTTATGTAATAATCATCTGCACTTAAATTTACATTAGTAGTTAAATTAAGCACAGATACCTCTTTAATGTCTTTTACATTATAATTTAAATTAGTGTAATATCTTTGTTTAGTTTGATCAAATAATGCTACTTGATTTAGAGTGGTAAGATCAACTAAATGTTCTACTTCTTTTACATAAATTTTTGTATCTGTTGTATACAACGGTCTTTCTAACCAAGTTCTGTTTCTAAAATTACTATTGTAGACCGCTCCTTGACCCTTGCGATTAACTATCATAGTGTACCAAAGCTCATTGGGAGTTGGAGAAGGCATATAACTTGTAACTAAAACCACATCTCCTACATTTATACGTGTCATAATGCTAAGTTTATTGTTTGGTTGACTGATTCTTAAATTATTTGAAGTAACCTTAGTCCCATTTACTGTTACAAATAATCTTTCTACATCAACAATATCAAAAGATGGTTGATTTATTGTAAATGTAGTTGCATTTTTCCAAATAAAACCTCCGCCTGAAATTCCTGAATCAAAATAAGGGCCATACGTGTTACCTATAACCGGATATGCTAAATCAAAATCTAAATAAAGTTCAAAAGGATAGTAAGTAATTGCACTTTCAACATACGTTGGTAATGGTTTAACATAGAAAACGTTATTATTAATTTGAGACATATTACGAACACCGTCTATGAGAACTGCATCTTTGGCTATTAAGTTAGGATTTACTATCGTAGTTACAACTATAGGAGTTGAAGGTGTGTTTATATAATTAATAGGAGTGACCTGTAAAGTATTAGAAAAGTCTGTTACAAAAGACTGTGCATAGGTGTCATTAAATGTAGTGATACTAACAATATTGTTTACACTTAACGAAGAAATAATAGTTAACACACTGCCTGATATAGTATAATTTACACCATATCTTTGCCTTACGCCATTAATTTCTACAATAGAATTTGTAATATTATCTCCGCCCATTGAATTAGTGAGAGTAAAAGTTGCGGGACCACTGACATATCTAAAAGTTTGAGTTTCTGGAATACAATATTGATATGAGTGAGATATATCTTCGGTAGCACCAAATATAGCAAAACTTACAAAATCACTACTTAAGTTAATTGACTTTTGAAACACTATTTTTATTGAGCCAGATTGATTTGGTTCTAAAATATAGTCAACATTAAGAGTTTGTTTAACTGAATTTAAAAACACTATTGAGTACAAATAAGCATCACTATTAAATGGGTAATTGGTGTTTATAAATCTTCTATTAATAGCTAAATCTAGTTGTAGTGGGTAAGAATCTGATGTGCCTTTAACTTGTTGATTACCACTTCCTATCTCATATACTTCAACATAAAGTGATTCTGTTGAAGAAATAGGTCCTACTAACTGGACTGTTTTATTGACCCAATCTATTTTTGAAATTTTTAATGAACCTGTAGTTGGAGCTAAAGGTATAGTTTCATATATTCTTGATCCTCTTCCTGTTGAATTGTTAACTATGTATAAAGCTAATTTTGTAGGATAATCAACTAAATTTTTGAAAGAGAACGACAAGTTGTTATCCAATCTTACAAAAGCACTAGCTACTTTAAAACCAAAATGTTCATAAGTTGTTGGATCCCATAGAGATCCGGCAGAAGTTTTTATAGTCATTGATAAATTATCGTAAACTACAGCTGGAATCATTTCTTCTGGACCATAACCAGATAAAAAGTTATCCCCCTTTACTTCATAAATTGGAACTAATGAATTTATTAAAGAAACATTTTCCCAAGTACTTATATCCTTACTTCTTAAAATTGTTGAGTTTTCACCTACAACGATAAAATACGTACCATCATACGAAATTTGATTTAAATTTTGATTTGTTATTGGGTTTAATGTAAACCATTGTTTGCCCTCGCCACTATATAATATATTTCCATTATCACCAACTACTACAAATGTGCCGTTTGCATAAATTCCATAATTTATATTAAATGAAACATTACCGAGGATTTCAGCCTGAAACCAGTTAGTTCCATTATTTGACCAATATATTTGTGCATTTTCTCCGGCTGCTACTATAGTTGTCAATGAGCTACAAACAGTGTTAAACTTAGCATCAAACTTAATATCTACTTTACTCCAACTATTTCCTTCAAAACCAAGCAACACTCTAGCACGATTTTCTATAAGAGGATACGCAGTACCTGCGTCAGCTATAACTTCTAAACCATATCCAACAGCAATAAATCCTTGGTACGTCGGTAAAATTCCATTTACAAACGTCACTGATTTTATTGAATTTGGTAATTGACTACCGAACGAAAATTGGGTGTTCCATTCGGTAGCATTTGTACTTAAAATTATAGTTTCACCGACTGCAATGTATAAATCATTATAATAGGTTGACGAATTCAATATTTCCTGAGGTGCTCCAACCGAAAGTGTATCATAACCACCTATATCGTAATACCCGTCATCAAAAACTGTGTACTCACCTGTGCTCACCCAGCTATAACCGTCATAGCTAATAAGAATAGGACTAGGAGCATTCAATGAGGTTATTATATAATAAGATCCTGAATAATTTATATCGGTTACTTGCAAAGATTGTGGGCTTATCTTTTTCCAAGTCCAATTTTTGCCGTCTGTGCTATATAATGCTATAGAATACTCAGGTGTATTACCGACCGCTATATATTTTACCCCATCGAATACTATGCTCTTAATGTCAATGTCTTTAGGGTAGAACTTTTCACCTTTCAATAATACATCAAATTCATAATCTTCGTCAAACTTGTTAGATAAAAAAGTGCTATTAGGGTATTCCAGTCCTGACATAAGAAGTGGTAAATTTTTACCTGGCATGTCTATAGTAGGCTGATAATATGTAACAATTCTATCTAATGCGTTAATTTCATCAAAATCACTAGCTAAAAATTCCCATTTTGTAATGTCAAAAGTAGAGTCTGTGTTTGATTCTATGCAACGATACAATTTATTATTGTAGGCAACTAAAGATGCTCCTCCAGCACCACGCAACGGTTCTGGTAAAAATCCTAAACTACCAGAATTAAAAATAAACGGATTGCTTACCGTATTTTTCACAGGATTTAATTCTTGATAATCAGTGTATAATTTCAATTGTGTGGTGTTTATAGGCTCTACAAAATATTGGTCAAAAGCTTTTGTGCAAATTCCATCAAGTCTATAAAAAATAATTTCGCCTAAATAGGCAAATGTTATTGTAATTATTAAATCATTAGTTGGTGTGGTTCCACCTAGCAAGTTACCTGGAATTGTTATGATGTCGCCTGTGCTGTATATAGAACCGTAATCTTTGATATCGATTGAATACTTATTTTCAACAATAACTCCATTAAATGTTGGACTTGTTACCCAAATTATTGCGCCACCTGAACCTGATGTATCATATACATACGGAGATGTTAAATTAGTTAAATTATAAAAGTATAATTGCTTTTTATAAAGATTACCAGGTGACAATGAACTATTATTATAATTAACTGTAATAGTCACTTCTAAGGTAGTTGGATCTGTACTTACTCCTGTTACCGGTAAAGTAGCACCCTGTAAGCTTGTGTTGTAAACCACTGGAGGCAATCCTTCAACATAAATGCTTTCTATTGCTCCTGCAAAATTTACACTTTGCACGCTAATTACCGCATTGTTTAAAGGAGTGGTTCCACCTAAATCAGTTCCCGAAATAGTAATTATGTCATTAGGTTGATAATTAATACCTGCACTGTTTATAGATGCTGTGTAAATGCCGTACTGTGGGCCATCTGACCAAACAAACGGAGGATTATTTGCTCCACCGTAAACCCAGTTGTAAACATTAAACACTGCGCCTGTGCCTAAATTATTAGTTGTACCAGTTAGACCTATAAATTCTATTGACTCTGCTAACTGATTTCCTATACTTGCGTCGTTACCAGAACTGTTGTATCTCTGTATGTAAAACTGATTGGGTTGCCATTCTTGTACAATTGGTTTGTAAGACGTTCTATCAAATTTTAATTTAGGTATAATCTGTCTAGTTGGCGTATTACTTGAGATTGGAATTAATCTTGCACTAATATTAAAACTATGATTTTGGCTGGCAGAGCTTTCCACCAAAACTACTCTATGAACATCATTAATTGCATTTATTTTTGAAGTATACAATGCTGTTGCAACTAAAGTATTTTTATTTTGTTCTGTAATAATCGGAGAAGTTAAACCATATTCTATTAATCTCACATAATAAAAAGCTTTATCGACTAATCCTAAAATAGTAGATACATTATCCTCTTTTTTATATTGAATTAAATCCCCTGTTACAAATAAGAAAATAGGAATATTAATTGTGTTATTACTAAAATTGATGTCTGAGGAGTTAAAGTAATGCAATATAGAGGGTTCTACAACAATCTCAGGCAAAACCTTATACCCTTCACCGGGATTTAATACAGTAACTCCTATTACCTTATCTCCAGACATTTCTGCTTGTAATGCAGCCTGCACTTTTGGTGCTGGATATATTGATGTATCTATTCTTGTTACAATGTTTGGTGGTTCTGTGTACCCGCGAGCTGTGTCTAGCACTGACACTGCAGGAAGATCAATATATACATTTGTGTTTGGTATATGATCTGCGACATTGCTATCATATGCCCCTCTGGTCAGTCCTGTTAATATTCCTTTATCTCTGTCAACGTTCGTGTACCCTATAAATTCATCGTCTATCTTAATTACACCTACTGCAGGGTATCCAAATGCATTATCAACAACGATATAAGTTGTGGCTATCGGTACGTATTCTTTTAATTTGCCAATAACATAATTATTAGAATTTAAAAGTTTAATTCCGTAATTGTTATACCACTGATTATATTCATACTTTTTCCATACAGGATCATCTGAATTATATTGTGAAGGAGAAGAACTTTCACCGAATACAAGCTCAGGAGTAATAAACGTATCTTGATCGCTATTCCATTGAGCAGGTAAATCAAAATCTGTTATATTACCATCATACAAATCAGTTCGTGAATATTTTAAGCTAAATTCTTTTAATTTTACTCTGTAAGGTTTAACTTCATTTATATAACCTAAAAGAAAATCTTCGTTGTCACGTTGGAAATTTTTACTCTGTACTAATTCTCTTAAGGTGTGCTCTACATCTAAAAATGAAGTTTTATTTAACCAAGGAAGATAATTACCAAATTCGTCGCTTTCAGTTAAAATGTAATTAAACATTAAAATAAGACTTTTATTTCTGTGAATTTGTAAATCTTCTGTATAAACTTCTTCGTTAAGACCTCTTACGATATTAAATGTTTCTTGTGAAGGGAAATAATCAAAAGGTGTAGAATCAAAGAAGGTATCACCGAAACCAAATCCTCCTTCAGAGTAATCATAAAGGGAACTTTTAATTTGTATTGTTCCTTCCTGTAACCCAATTCTTTCCCAATTCGCATCATTGTAGATATATACCTCACGTTTACCGTTACTGTTAGATTGTACTCCAACAATCATATTGGAATAAGGACTTAGTTTTTCTAAATCATAATATTTTTCAACTTCCATGTCAGTTTTGGTGGAATCATTGTAACCTTCTGCCCACCAATCCACAAACTCCCAAAAATTATTTGTGTCAAAATATTCGCCTGTTAATGTAAAGAATGCGGGTGCATTTATTCCAGTTAAAGCTAATCCGCCTAAGGTAAGAAAACTTGGATTTTTTAACTCAGTAATTGGGTACTGTAACATCACATAATTTGCATATTGGCAATAATTTTCTAAAGCCTTAAGTCTATCATAGAAAAAACTTTGATTTGGTCTTGTATCAGTGCCCGTTTGTAAAAGTTTAGGTAAGAACGGGTTAGGTATTTCTTGTCCTAATGAATCTACACCGGCAAAACTGTCTAAAAACTTTTTATATAAGCCTGAAGGTTCAAATACACTATTATATAAGGTTGGTATGCCAGGAAGAAAATCTTCTTTATAATTTTCTCTAATTAATTGATATTCATTGTGAATTGTATCTTCAGAAGTTGCTGTTTTAAATCCAATATGTATACTTGTATAATTAGCTCCAACAAATGTGTTAATATTGTAAAGTCCAAAAACGTTAGTTTTCAGTGGTGCAAAGAAAGAAATACCAGATAATAAAGGATTTTTAATATAATCGCTTATAACATTATCAGGTAATGTTTTAGTGTTATCAAGTATCGTTCCTACATTTTTTACCCAATAATAGTATTTTGCAACAAGCACCCCTGCATCTGTTAAACTAAACAGAGTAGTATATGCATCAGGATCATTTATTTGCCCAGTTCCTGTATAATTTATAGGTAATTGATCACTTTCAATCCACGTATAAACTGAAACTACGCTATCAGGAAACACTGTTGCCCAATATTTACTATTATAAGTTGTGTCATTTTGATGGTAATTAACAAATTTAACCTGTGACAAATCAAACCATAACTTACCTAAATATTCTTTACCCCAAACAATTTTTCTATTAGAATCTTCAGTATTATATCCAGCTGGGTCAACAGGCGAAATAAAATCTAAATTTTCTCTGACAACACCAAACAATTTTCCTTGTAAGGGGTCGATGTAATCTAAACTTGTTATGTTCAAATTGTCTAAGTTATTAAATAATTGTATACTATTAATTTTTTGTATGTCAACTTCATCCACTGGTTTTCTATAGACAGAATAATTTGTCTGATATTCTAAGTTTGTAAAAATATTAACTTTGCCATTTTCAGTTCCTGACAAATAGGTTGGAGAACCGATTAAAATATTATAATTATTAAAAGCTAAAGAGTAGCCATAATATGGAACCTTTAAGTAAGAAAGGGTCGAATCATTAATAATTTGAGACAATACAAATTTGCCTACATTTGCAATATTTTCATTATTTGCAGGTAAATAATCATAGAGGTAAGCTGACCCTACATCAAATAATATGTCAATAAATGTTGTAAAATTATTGTCAAATATGGTATCATTTGTAAAATTTTCATCATCAGTAAAATCAAATACTGTAGGTGAATTACGATTGCTAGCTGGAGCTGTTATGACAACGCTACCTAATTCATTAAATTTAACTTGCTGTCCAAATAGTGTGCTGTTTTGTACTTTATAATCTTGTAAAAATTGTGTTTTTTGATATAATGTTATGCCTAAACTTGCTAAATCAGCAGCGTCAAAAACAGTCAAATTTAATTTATCACGTGATAGATTTAAATTTTGATTTACCAGTTCAATAATTAACTTATTATCATCTGTTTTAGAAGCCATTATATTTGGAATATTAGAATTATTAATTGTTGCGATTGCATCGTTTATTCCAGAACTTGGTAAAATAACACTATAACCATTTAATAAAATTGTTTTTTGTGTAGTTAAATTATAAACAGATGTTCCTTTTATTATACCATATGATTTTCCCTCACTGGTATAACGATACACTGTACCTTCTTGAGTTGTTTCATTTCTAATGTCGTAGGGTGCGCTAATTAATAACTCGTTTCCTGTTACAGTAGTATCTAAGCTGCTTCCATACAACATTCCTACTCTAGGATTAGGAACTTCTGTATAACCTGTTAAGGTTTGTGTTAATATAAAATCAGAACTCTCCACTACAATTATATCACCTGCATTAACTTGCACTTTTATAGTCAATTTGTTAGTTGAAAGAGAATAATCGCTAGAACTCAATACAGTATCATTGTAAAGAACTCTGATAGCAGAGCCGGTTAATGTTGGTGTCCATGCTAATGTTATAATTAACTGCGTATCTAAAACTAAATTATTAGGTTGTTTATAAACCTGTCGTATCCTATCATAAACATAAACTCCCCCAGTATCTGTGTTAAGCAAATAATCTTGATTTGGTGCGCCAACATACAATTTTGTACCGTCATAATTAGTCGCTAAACTAAGTCCGAAACCAGTTGCTGCTGCTGCGCCTGTTATAGTTGCTACACTTGTATAACCGTAGTATCCTCTATACACAGTCGTGCCAGAAGTTACACTTGTTTCAAATTTACCATCTATAAAGAATGTAGTCCTATTAGGCCCAGAACTATATTCTCCGGAAATTATTCTATATGTTGTAGGGCTATTTACATTTGTAAAACTTACAAATTGT
>Ga0315902_10003245_pt1 | contig 24503 bp, 48 predicted proteins | sample LakEriMetagenome_9_FD_203523 | JGI IMG/M metagenome (GOLD analysis project Ga0315902, IMG submission 203523) | Freshwater fungal communities from buoy surface, Lake Erie, Ohio, United States - Buoy 12 MA117 | ecosystem: Environmental > Aquatic > Freshwater > Lake > Lake biofilm | place: USA... | reverse complement strand
CTTTAACGATGTTAAGATCGCCGAGGCTTTTCTCTATCTGTTCCAAGAAAGAGAAGATTATGAACTATGCGAAATGTTAATTAAAAACTGGCCTCAACTCCGAAAATAATGCAAGTATACCACGCAACTCAAGCAGCTGCTCTGATAGAAGCCGAACAGTATGCAAAGAAAAAAGGTTACTCTGTAATCTATGAAGACCGCCTATGGACTGAACATGTTGGATATGGGCACACGGTGAAGTATTCATTCCCACTTACTTTAGACCGCACTGGCAATGAAGCAAAATTTTGGTTACACATTCAACTCTACCGCATGGGAAACGGTGGGTATGAACTTAATTGTTACTTATCATGAATCTAGCACAACTTAAAGAAAAGACAAAAGAATTAATCACAAAGAATCCCGAACTTAAGGATGACCTTATGGAGTTTTATTACTTGGCAGTATCAGAGATTGAGGAAGGTGGATCTGAAAGCCATGAATGTGAACTTGCATATAGTGATATGATGGACCTTATAGAAAAGTAATTATGGGAGCAGATATTCATATGTACGTTGAGTACAGAAACAAAAAACAAGCTAAAGAGCGAGATGCTCGAGGTGAAAAGCCTTATTGGTTGGCTTATGGTAACCGAGTAAATCCTGGTCGTAACTATATCATGTTTGCCATCTTGGCAGGCGTCCGCGGTGAGTATGACGAATCGTTTCATCCCAAAGGTAAATTACCTAAAGACATGATGAGTTGGACTACAGCCAGTGATGCATTTATGCACATCTATCCTAAGAAGCATGAAGACAAAGAATGGGAAGGTTTCGTAACTCTTGAAAAGGCAACTAAATGGGAAACCTGGGGTAGACAAATCATCATTAATGAAAATGGTGAACCTACGCATATTGAACATCCAGATTGGCACTCACACACATGGATGAGTATAGAAGAGCTTAAGAAGGCTTATAAGATCTATGCTAAAAAAGCATCTAAAGAATGGGATCAAAAGATCACCAAACCACCAGTTGAATGGATGGCTTTATTGGCTTCAATGAAAGCCTTAGAGGATGAAGGTGAAAACGAGGTTCGTGTAGTATTTTGGTTTGATAATTAAAAGAGCATGAACTTCTCTGACTTACAAAACTCCAATGCATTTAAGTATGCAAAGAATGTGGTTATTCCAACTGAAAGGGCTATTAAAGAAGTTACCGAAATCGAGAAGTATGACTCTGATTATGTGCTCTATATGACAGATAAGACATCTTATGGAATATCACAATGCCAATCAATAGAAGAAACTTTTCGTCAAGAATTTTATTAAATTGTTAATAACTTTTTGAAAAAAGTCACTAAAATATTTTTTTATCCCAATTATTTGTATTAAATTTATACTATAATTAAATAAACGGATATGGTACACAGAGAATACAAGTTAAAAGTCGTAGAGGATATAGTAATCCACTCAGGCCGCGAGGTAACCCCAGTACATTACGCCGCAGCCCAGGAGATCTCAGTAGACCAGGATACATGGGAAAGACTAAAAAAGGGGGAGACTATAGAAAAACCGGTCTATGATGGTTTTATCCGCTACAACAAAAAGAACTTCGCTAATGAAGTACAATGGACCGAGGTGGCGGTAAGCTATGGAATCGCTAAACTGGGTTTACGAAATTGTTAATAACTTTTTGAAAAAAGTTCCCAAACTATTTTCAAATCCCAATTATTTGTATTATATTTATATAAATTAAAAACGGAAATATGGATACAACCATTCGCATCACAACCCAGTATTACGAGAACTACGGTGATTCTACTAGTCCTCATTGGAAACCTAAAGGCGGTTTTGAATTTATGATCAAGGCCGACGCTGACCTTGTTATGTATGTGCCTAATCTTAAGGCGGTTCTCGCTGACATGGTGGCTAATGAATCAAACGGCCACGAGAAGTTTGAATACATCGACCACGAAGTCCTCTTTACTGAACCTTTTCAACTATCCACCGAGGATTTTGAAAATCGTGTACGTGCTCAATATGAACAAACCCAATATGCATAATATGAATACTTTCACTCACCAATTCCGCGAAGCGGTAGAATCTGTGGCCGAAGAGATTGGCCTTCTTAATGCAACCAACTCTCGCCATGAGAAGAATGGTACAATTGCATATATTGACCCGGTAACATCTGCCATGTACACACTACACACAAATGGTTACATTCGTCGTACTCATCGTCGTAGAATGTGGTACAGGGGTACAATGCAGAATGTAACATATCAACTAAATCCAGTGAAAAGAACCCAAGGCCGTAATGAACGAGTTATGATGAGTCATTGGGAACAGCTTGGAAAGTTAACAACTTCTGTAATTTCTTATCGTAAGAACAATGGGAACTAATTACTATCGTATACCTCTTGCCTCTGAAGTGGAGGAGAGAAAAGCCCTTCTTATGAAAAGAGTAGCAGAGATGGAAATGACACCAGGTAACATTGAACGAGGATTTAATACAATACCAACTCATGACTCTGATTATTCATGGGAATATGACAGTCCTTGGTCAGAGTTTACAGAAGGTATGAGTGTCCATTTAGGCAAGAGATCATGTGGATGGAAGTTCTGTTGGAATTTTCATAAGAACCGCCATTATCATCATAAAGAATCTCTATTGGAATTTATTCGCGCAGGCCGTGTTGTTAATGAGTACGGCGAAGAGATTCCCACTGAAGAGTTTATTCAAATGGCTCTTGATTGGGGACAACCTGACGGTTGGGTACATAATGCAGAATATGAAAAACACCAACGAGAATTAGGACATAAAACATGGGGACCTTCATATTATGATACAATTATAGATGGTCTCCGAGTATCAACTTCAACTGAATTTTCTTAAACAGCTAAAAATAGAAACTATGGGATTAGACATGTATCTTACCAAAAAACATTACGTTAAAAACTGGGATCATACTCCAGAAGAAAAACAACACACAGTGACCGTCACGCAGGGTGGAGAAACCCCTTCATACATTGACACGACCAAAATCAAATACCTTGAGGAAGAGGCTGGTTATTGGCGTAAAGCAAATCATATTCATAATTGGTTTGTCGATAATGTACAAGAAGGTAAGGATGAATGCCAAAAGGCATGGGTTTCACCTAGACAGTTAGAAGAGTTATCCACGGCCTGTAAAGAAGTCTTGGCAGATAATTCTAAAGCAGGAGAACTTTTACCTACCGCTGATGGATTCTTTTTTGGTGGGACTGAATATGATGAGTATTACTTTAGAGATATTGAAGATACTCTCAAATTCATTGAACCTATCCTAGCCGATATGGATCAAGGTGGTAATCTACCTTATGATGTTTATTACCAATCTTCTTGGTAATCTTTCAGAACATAAAGAAACTTGTTATTATTTTATAAATTAAAACAAAATGAAATTCTCTGATATTATCTTTACACCCCACCCACACGGAGGAGTGAAGTCTCGTACATTCTTTCCTAACGGATATGAACTATCTGTTGTGGCAGGTCAATTCGCATATTCAACTCCTAGAACCGATTTTGATTCTGCTGATGATTATGAAGCATTTGAAATTGCTGTTTTTGACCAGGACGGTGAATTCGTTACTAATCAATTTGGATTCGGTGATGATGTCCAAGGTTGGTTAAGCAGAAAAGAGATTGAAGAATTGATGAAAACCATATCCGAACATGCCTAAGAAATACAGATACCGCATTGAACACATTTATCCACCGGCATTTGCAGTGGTAGGTGGTCAGCGGTATCTGTTTCCTGGCTGGATTCCTGTCGAAGATGATGTTACATTCGAAGATGTGGAACATATTAATCCTTATGCAAATCTAAAAAAGGAAACCTTCACGGTGACAGGATCCACTGGAAATACATACACGGTGACACGGCGAGAAAACGCACTCACTTGTGACTGCCCAGCCGGAAAATTCCGCGGTCAATGTAAACATATAACCCAAATTAAAACCGAACTGTCATTGTCCTAATATATAAAATAAATTAGTACAAATGAATACAGTTCTTATTATTTTATTGATTGCAGCTGTTATTGCAACAATATATACTACGTTTAGTGGTAAAAAGAGTTCAACATTAGTAGGATATTCCGAACCACATAAACCAAGCGGTATCTCTGGGTTTAAACCGAGCGGTACATCTGGTATCTCTGGAACTAAACCGAGCGGTACATCTGGTATCTCTGGAACTAAACCAAAGCCAAAACCGAGCGGTACATCTGGTATTAAAGGTGTTAAAAAACCTGGAAGACCAAAGAAGACGAGTGGCAATAGCGGAATTAAAGGAATTAAATAATGAAAAGCTATAAAGACTTCATATCAGAATCATTTGTACAAAATGTAGTACAAAACGATAAGGATCCAAACTTTGATGGTGCAGATCCTTCCTCTATTGAAATTCATAATAGGGGTATTGGTGGAGTAAATTCTCTACAAGGTCATCGTGATCAAATTGTAAGACTTTTGGAACAAATGCTTGCTGATGCTAAAATGGCTCAAAAGAACCATAAATTAGCTCATTACTCTATTGCAAAGATTTTATCTTTGGCTGATCCTGATCGTATAACAGGTGTGTTACTCACTTACCTAAAGAACCATCAGACTGCAATTGAAGAATTAGAAGCAATTCGTAGAAAAGGTGGAAGTGGAGCCGGAAAATCAATTCCTAAAGGATTGATCTAAAAATAAAATTACATAATGGCATTAAGATTTAACAGCATTCAAGAATACGGTGAGTATATCTATAATGAATGTATTAAGCAAAACAAGCAAAAAGATGTTTGTAATAGTGGAAAAGGTGGTACAAAAACAAAAGTAACTGACTCCGATCCTGATGGTTTTAGTTTAACTTATTCTTCAAGTAACCTAGATGCTAAATCACAGGAATATCTAAACACCCACACGGTGATAAGTAAGGCACCACCGCAAAATGCCCCAGCCCATATAGAAATTGTTGAAGGTGAAATCTGGAAGCAAACTATTCACAAGTATGATAAAAATGTTTATGCAAACAAAACTGTAGTTGATAATTCAACTGACTTTTCTGTTTCTGCTGATGCATCTTATAAAGAAGCTAATGTAAGTGCCAATTACGAACAGGTTTATTCTGAAGAAGATACTAATGTAAGTGAAGAAGTTTCAAAAGATGCATCACAATATGATTTGGAATTTCACGGCATTCAAGGAAAGCATTATGCTGTAGATTTTTATACAAATAAGTATACGTGCTCTGACCGCCCAACTTTAGAAATTACTTATACTTTTAAGTCAATAACATTTAGAGCGGTATGCGATTATTCAGACGGAGCTGCATTACATTGGAATAATGAACATTATCATAAAACATATGATATAGTATCTTTAGGTCTTGACCCTATTGTTACAATTCCACAAACTGTGGTATTTGATGTTAATTATGATAACCCATGGCCTAGTTACACAATAACAAACATAATTGATAACATATGAAACATATTAGAGAATACGAAGAATTTCTAAACGAAAACACAAACGCAAGGCGATTCCAAAATAAAGGAAAACTGCGCTATAGTGATCAATTTAGTGGTAATATTAGTCTTTCTAAAACAATTGGTACTGAACTAGGATTTGATCCAAAAAAAGGATCATCGGGTGTTGGATTTGATAATGTATCTATGTATGATAATGAATCGAGTAAAACTATCGTAGGTGATGCACTTACCGGTAAATACACATACGATGAACTGGTTAAACTTGCCAAAGAATGGTACGATAAAAATGAATCTATGATTGGTGAAGCCGCAAGTGTACCTTCAAATATCATGGATTTTGCAAAGAGAAAGGGTTCTTATGCAGTTAGTCTTGTAAAGAAAGCTGCAACCTGGGCAGAGAAAGCCGGTAAAAGAATCTCGGGTGGTACTGCAATTGGAAAGAATTATGATACAATTATTCTTGATATGAAACACCAAGGATCTGAGATTTATATCAATCTTAATGATGAAACAATTGAACTATTTGGAGAAGAGGTAACTGATGCTAAATCGTTTGCCAAGGTACTTCAGGATAACGAATAAATATTTTACCATGAAGCACATACAAACATTTGAAAGTTTCTTAAATGAAGCCGTTAAATTAAAAATTGCATATACTCCGATTGATAAGAAAGCGTATACTACGCAAAGGCAAGGTATTAAGTTTTCTGTAAAAATTAACAATCAAACGGCAACCGGAATTTGGGTTCCGAAGTATGGTGATATAAGTAACGGTGTTGATGTAAATGAATTAGAAGGATCTGACAGAAAAAGATTCTACATATTTTCTTCTGGCGGATCTTCTAGATCTTTTCCTATTAGTGTTCAACTCGAGGAATTGGATAAACAGCCAAAAGATCTAAGTTTCACTGGGCCGTATCTTGATATTAGCAAACTAAAAAGTGCGTTTATTGATAAGATAACACAAGCTATAGAAAAACCTACAAAAGAAGAACAACTTTCACCAGAGTTTTTGGAGTACTTTGGTATAAATCAAATTTAAGAATAAGTAATTTACTATGAAACATATTAAACACATTGATTCATTTATTAATGAAGCAAAAGACCTATCAATTAAAGACTATAAAGTTGGTGATGTTATTTCCTTTAAAGACGGTGAAGACTGGAAGGTAACAAAGATTAAGTATGATAAACTCATGGTTAAGCCTCATAATGAAAAAGCCAAAAAAGCAAATACGAGTATAGAGATTGATATTGACTTAGACTATCTTAAAAATAATTTAGCAGAATCTACTGTTAATGAAGGTCGTACAATTGAAAAGATTGAAAAAGACAGAACCAAGATCATAAATGATATGGCTGAAATTGTTACTAATTGGAAAGCCGCTAAAGAATCTGGTGATAAAAAAGCCGAGGCATCATTTTTACAAAGACTTAAGGACCTCACCGCTCAAAAGAAAGGCCTAGAGAAAGAACTTAATGTGGCAATTGCTGGTAAAGACCGTGATGTCGAATTAGTTATCTCAGAAGGTGTTATGTCCGAGATTGACCTATTAGCTCAAGAAGCCAAAAACTTTAAAGATTTTCTTAAAGCATTTAAGACCGATAATCGTTATAAAGGTTTAGATACCGCAGGTGATGTTAAGGAATTTGAATCTTGGTTAAAATCTATATATGATAACGCTAAGAATGAAAGTATGAATGAAGGTGAAGATGTTAAGAAAGGCATTCATGATCATTGGAAAGAACTGTATAATGAAGACTTTGTTTCTGCTTATCCTAAAGTAGCAAAGATTCTTAAGAATCGTCAAAACGTTGATCGTCGCGAATTGGCAAGAATCTGGGATGAAACCTATGGCGAAGACTTTAAAGAAAAGTACGCTAAGATCTGGGATGTTTTAGATTAACATTCATTAAACTTTTTACATTTTTTTCATATAATAATAGAGGGACCGTTTCAAAAACCTGGTCCCTTTGTTATTATTGTTATATGGAAACTTTATTATGGTTAGATGATATCAGAGATCCAAAGGATAGCATTTGGTGGAATTGGATTGCGGTATCTGGTGTTAACCCAACCCATTATGATATTGTATGGGTAAAGAATTATAACGATTTTACTAAGTGGATCAAATTCAATGGTTTACCAACGGTAATCTGTTTTGATCATGATCTGGGTGAAGATCTTGCCAAAGACCGCGTATCTAGCGGTATGAGTAAGAGAAAGGCCCGGTCATTAAAGAGAGAAACTTTAAGCGGTTTTGATTGTGCCAAATGGTTGGTTGAATTCTGCTTGGATGGTAAACATTCAATGCCAGAGTATAGAATTCAATCTGCTAACCCAGTAGGCGCAGAGAACATAAAGGGTTTAATTGAAAACTTTAAAAAGAATGTAGAAAATGTTAGGACTGTATGATATAATGGATGACATGTTTGCAACTGGTTTAGGTGTTGATGTTGAAACATATATTGATGTTATTGAGAACCGCTGTAATACAGAAGAAGCCATGTTTATTATTGATAATCTTTGGGATGAAGATGGTAACCCGGACAAAGCAAAAGAACTGTTTAATCAAAAACTAAAAGGAGAGTAATATGATTGCTAATATTAAGAGATATGCTATGAGAAATGCAAAATCAAAAGAGAGTAAGTTTTATGTAAAGGATAAGAGATCCTTTAAGGAAAAGGCTAAAGACTTTGGACAGAGTCTTTTATTTTGGAGAGGCCGTAAGAAAGGAATGATTCATACTCGTAACCTTGAATGGTCAGACTTAAGATACATTTTCTTTCCAAAGAAATTGGAAAAATACGGATACTTAAATATCACATTCTATAAAGAGGATAGTGAATACTACAGAGCACTTTATCCGCTGGTTCTTGCTATGGATTATGAAGCTAAACCTACTTGGTGTCCACGTTGGTTCTTACGATTCTTACATGTTTTTGGTAATGATAAGTCATTAGTGAGAGTACGTAATAGGGCTTTGCACGACCTACACAGGTACTTAACCAAAGGTATCTTATTCTGGGATTGGAAAACTAAATGGGCTTCTTATGATCTGCGGATTAGTATTTCAGGACCTACCCACCTACAAAATTTAGCCGATGATATTGAACGTGGCTTCTATTCTAGAGGTAGAGAAAAAGAACTTGTTGAGCAGATCTTAAAATTGGATCCTAATGCATCAATCATTTGGGGAAGCATTAAACGATTTGAAGAACAATTAGAAGAATTAGAAAATCAAAAAGAAAATGACAATACGGGAGTTTAACGAAAAGTATAAGCAATACTTAGAAGAAGGGCATTATGGCCTTGCTGTTGGAGATGCCGAATTTATTCAATGGCTTGATAAAAGATTCCAAGAATTCATACAAAAGCCTGGGTTTAGTTATAGTCAAATTAAATCAAAATTTGGTATGGGCCGCTTCTATTGCGAAGGACTTACTCGTGAAGAAACATCAGAAATAGAACTTAAAATATCACAACTATGAAAAGAATAACATTTATAAGCGATACACATACGAAACATAGAATGTTGGATCTTCCAGGTGGAGATATTCTTATTCATAGTGGAGATCTTATGAATAGCGGATATAACCTAAATGATGTCCATGACTTTCTTATGTGGTTTGAAAAACAGGATTATAAAGAGCTTATCTTTATTGCAGGTAATCATGATCGTATGTTTGAAAACCATCCAATAAGAATGGATGAAATACTTGAAGGATTCCCTTCTATTACATATCTTGAAGACGACTGGGTTGATGTAGATGGAATTAAGATTTATGGAAGTCCTTGGCAGCCAGAGTTTTATAATTGGGCATTTAATCTACCAAGAGGAGGCGAAGATATTGAAGAAAAATGGTCAATGATTCCTCCAGATACTGACATTCTCATCACACACGGTCCACCACAAGGTCACCTAGATATAAGCGGTGCACCTTATAATGAACCTAACTTAGGCTGCGAAATGCTTCGTATCTATGTTGATAACATTATACCAAAGATTCATGTATTTGGTCATATTCATGGAAGTGGAGGATATAAGAAAGATAATGGAATACATTTTGTTAATGCCGCTGTTCTTAATGAAAGATATGAACAGGTAACGAATGGTATTACTGTTGACTGGGATCCAGAAACAAATTCAATAGACTTTATATAAAAATAAAAATTATGAAAATTGAATATGTACCTTATTGGGATAGACTTTATCTTATTCCTACAATTGCAATCGTTTTAGATCCAATGTTTGCGGGTTATAAGTATTTAAGCCTATCATGGCTTAGGGGGTCAATTGAGATAAGTTGGGGTCGCATTAAAGAAAATGAGTAAATAATGGCAAAAAGGATAGTGATGCAAATAAATAAAACAAAAAACCGCCTCATGAGATTTTTGAGATCACTATTTGTTAAGAAACCTAAAGAAGTATTCCCTTATTCTGTAAAAGGATTTAGAGATGCTAAGAGATGGGCATTATCCCAACCTCACCCATTTGCTCCTGAACTTTGCCTATGGGATTATGTTAAAGCTATGGCTTATCATGAAACTGAACTCCAATTACATATTATTAATCAATTCGTTAAAGGTAAGCTTGACGATAAACATATGTTTATATGAAGATAGGAATTACATGTTCTGCATTTGACCTATTTCATGCAGGGCATGTTAAAATGTTAGAGGAGGCAAAAGGTCATTGCGACTATCTTATTATTGCTCTTCAAACAAATCCTACTATAGATAGGCCTAATAAGAATAAGCCTATACAGTCAGTAGTTGAAAGATACATTCAACTTGCCGCATGTAAATGGGTTGACCAAATAGTACCATACGAAACTGAAAAGGATCTTGAAGATATCTTCCTAACATTTGATATTCATGTTAGGATTATAGGCGATGAATATCAAAGTAAACAATTTACCGCTAGAGAGATATGCAGTAATCGTGGCATAGAGATCATTTATAATAAACGTGATCACTCTTTCTCTAGCACTGAACTTAGAAAACGAATTTATAATGAAGAACTTAAAAATCAAGTCAAAGTACCTTCTTAATGTTGAAGGTAAAAAAATTAAGGCAAACAGTCTTATTGAATTAATTTGGAAGGTATTGAGAGGAAGCCATGAGTAAACTTTACCTAGACTTTCTTGAGGTAGGTAGTAGTGATTTTAACACTATCATGGAATCCTGTAAAGAATCAGAGGTAGGCATGGTCATTGAACCAATTAAGACCTACCTCGATAATTTACCCAATAAAGAAAATGTAATAAAAGTTAATGCAGCACTCTTATTTGGAGACAGTGAACCTGTTCCAATTTATTACATTAAACCTGAGGTAATAAAGAAACATGGGTTATTTGAATGGATGAGAGGGTGTAATTCTATAGGTCATCCTCATGATCATCATTTAGATTATTTTGAGACAATAGAAGAGTTTGATAAATGGCATTCTGCTTGGAAAGGACCTGATACTCCTAAAGGTAGAAACCTTCTTGAAGAAGGATTAGTTTCTATAGAACATGTACCTAGCATATCATTCTATAATCTTGTAAAAGAATTTAATATAGGTGGTATTAAGTACATTAAGCTTGATACTGAAGGAATAGATGCCGATCTTTTAGAATCAATATTGGATGATCTATGGGAACTTGACTCTGTTAAATTACCAGAAAAGATTATGTTTGAAACCAATGCACATAATGATACTACGAAATCATTTCAGATAATTGAAAGATTAGGTAGAATGGGATATGAAATCTTGGTAGGTCAAGCCGACCCAGAATATTGGACTAAATTTGAGGGAACTATCTATAGAGACTGTAAAGCAACCTTAACACCTAAATGGGATGAGCATAAAAAAGATTAAGAAAGAGTATAAAGAAACTCCGAAAAAAGAAATAGGTGGAGCAGTAATTGAAAACTTTACATACGGTTTCATAGGATCCGTTATTGTAGTATTCATTTCAAATAAAGTTGATATCGCTGTGCTTTTAAGTTATCTGGCATATTACTTTTTTGTTGGTCGTGTTGTCAATCGACCAAAATATGTAACATCATTAGGTAAATTTATTGTATTTCCTGTTTCTGCTGCATTAGGAGCATTTACTGGATATAAGCTTGCACAATTTGTAACACCGTACTTATGAAAATTGCATTAATAGCCCATGATGGTAAAAAGGCCGATATGGTTGCCTTCGTTATGAAAAGACTAGATTTCTTTAACAGAAGTAATGTTAACATTGTTGCAACCGGTACAACCGGTACAATGATCACACATGCCGGTGTTGATAAAGTAGAAAGAGTAAACAGCGGCCCTCTTGGTGGAGACGCCGAAATAGGTGCAATGGTGACAAGAGGGGAAATTACAGGTGTAATCTTTTTTAGAGATCCTCTTGATAAACACCCACATGAACCTGACATCCAAATGTTAATGAGAGTATGTGATGTACATGACATACCACTTGCAACCAATTACAAATCAGCACATATAATGATTAAATATTTTCAAAAAAAATAATAAAATGAAAACAGAATTATGTAATTTATTTGAAAAGTATAAAGCGGATAAATGCCCTACCGTTTTACATACATACTCACCGGCTTATTTTAACATTCTAAAAGATATTAGAAAATCTGCGAAGAATGTATTAGAAATTGGAATTGGTACAGTTCCTATCATGGAAGGTGGTGTTGGTATAAAAGGTTATGTACCAGGCGCAAGTATTAAAGGGTGGCGAGACTTTTTTCCTAATGCAACCATATATGCAGTTGATATAGAGGAATCCGTTATGTTCTCTGACGATAGAATTATTACAGATGTAGTAGACCAATCCTCCGTTGATAGTATTAGAAAGTTTACAAAAAAAGTAAATAAACAATTTGATTTTATTATTGATGATGGTTCTCATCTAATTGATCATCAAATTATATCTGCATATGAATTAGTAAATAATCTTGCTGATGATGGCATATACATTATTGAAGATGTTCATATAAACTATATGCCTATTTACGAAGAGATAGAGTTTCCAGGTTTAACTAAGATACATACCCATCTTGGAACTGGTGATGTCTGGGATAATTTTATAGCATATAAGAAAACTAAATCTATAACTAAAGATATCCCTAAAATACTTCATATGATATGGGTTGGTAAACAAGAGCCGCCACAGTATTTTATTGATAATGTTAATAAGTGGAAGTCTCTTATGCCGGATTGGGAATATATGATATGGACTAATGATAAGATGACAGAAAAGTATTTTGATAAAGATTATTTAGAAGTCATAAATAAAGTAGTTAATCCATCACAGGCTTCTGATTTTATTAGATTCTATGTAATGAATAAGTGGGGTGGATATTACCTAGATGCTGATGTAACACCTATTCGCACTCTTAATGAATTATCAATAAACCATCCTATTGTTTTATGTAATGATTTACCTGACAATGGCCCTTTCTATATGATGTCTGCATTTATGGGAGGTGTTCCAAACCATCCTTTATGGATAAAATGTATGGAAGAATGCAAAAAGGTAGATCTTAGTATTACATACGGTGAAGGAGTAATGCCAACAGGGCCTTTTGTATTAGGTCTTGTTAGTCAACAACTCATTAATTGGAATGATGTAGGTGGATATACGCAATTACCTTACTGGTCATTTTATCGTAATCGTGTTGGCGATCCAAGTCCTTACATGCCGGATCGTATTATGCAAGACCACCCTGAAGCATTCGGTAATCACTTTTATGCAGGTACCTGGCTCTAAGAATATATAAACAAATGATAAGTACTCTAGGTAATATTGCTGCTGCCTTATTTGTTTTACAAGGAACTATAATGATGTTACCTCTTATTATACTTGGTAAAATTATTAGAGCTTTTAAGTGAAACATATAAAGACATACGAAAAATTCCAATTAGTGGAAGAAACCTACCAGATCCTAGAGGGTAAGGTTTCTCATGAAGAACTTTCTGGAATTATTAACGAAGGTTTCTTTGGATTTATTCGTAATCTCTTTGTTGATAATAAAACCAAACGTGCTCTTGATAAACTCGCCGATGATCTATTTAAGACAAAGGTGGAGTTAATGAAACTTGAGATCCAGGAAGACCAGGTAGATGCCTTTAAGGATGAACTTAAAGCAGCGGAACAAGGACAGGACTATTCATCTCAACAGGGAGACCTTGATACAACTGACCTAGACAGGATTAAGGAAATGAAGATCAAATCTCTACAAGACCGCGAAACTGCAATATCTGATGAAATGGACAATCTTGGTCAGATATCGGATAAACTACAGAGGTATGTAGAAAAGATTAAACTAGATGTCCGCATGAAGGCAACCGATGCTACAATCAGGATAGCTGACGATGAAATTGCCCGTATTCTACAGAAACTAAAGCGCGAGGATCAAAAACAATCCCAGCAAATTGACCGCGAATTACGTTAAACCTTTTTAGGTTAATGCATATAATATTCAAATGAAAAACCTATTATTTGCAATATTATTAGCAATTCCTTCACTGGTATCAGCCCAGTATGTTAACATTCCCCGTTACGATTCTGAAACTACCGCAAACCACATTATGATGGGTCATGTAAAATCCTTCTGTAGTGATACAGTAGAATTTGTAGTTGAAAAGAAAAATAACAGATGGGTAACTTCTTACTTGTCACCAGATGCAGTGAGTAAAAGAGTTTGGAAGATTTTACAAAAAGGGAAATCTCGTTTTACAGGAAGTACCACCAAGGGCTATACCTTTTACATAGCTGTTGAAGATATTAACGATGATCTTAAGCTTTATGAAAGCCTAACATTTCATATAGATCAAAGAACCCAAAAGATCTATATGATAGAGGTAAAGCTGTAAACCTTTTCCGGTCTAAGCATATAATACTAAACAACCATATGAATACCCGTATAGGAGTTCTGATTGCTGCAATGGTTGGAGCCATTGCAGGTCTTTCATTTGAACTCTATCAAACAGAAGAAAAGCTGGTACAAACCAGGCAAGAACTTCAAATACAAACAAACCGTGCCGATTCCCTAGATGCAGCCATTTGGCCTATTGAGGTGGAGCTGTTTAGATTTAATCGTGCATATGTAATCTTCTCTAAAAGAAACCCTGAAGCTGCCGCCGAGTACGGAACTATTATCTCAGACGAAACTGAATAGTATGACAGTTGCCAACAAACTCAACCATCCTAAATGGAAAGCCTTTATTGCTCATGTAAAAGCAGAATGTAAACGCGCTGGTATAAAGGTAGAGTTAAGACCTGTAGGATACCTAAGGCTAGGGCAAGGTATGAAATGTTCTGGATACTTTGATGAAGAGAACCGGAAACTGGCAGTAGCCATGCTCAATCCAGTAGCAGATGGAGTCCTGGTACATGAATTTGGTCACTTTACCCAATGGGACGAAAAGATTCCTATTTGGTCTAAAGCTGGGTTGTCAATGGCTCATATTGAAGAGTGGTTAAATGGAAAGTCTAAGAAGAACATTGAAAAGTGGATGGCCGTTTCTAGAGATCTGGAACTGGACAATGAAAAGAGGACAGTACAGTTAATTAAGGATTGGGGTTTGCCAATTAACACAGAGAGATACACACAAGGTGCCAATGCATACATCCTATTCTATAATTGGATGTTGACCTCGAGACGGTGGTGTAAGCCAGGTAACACTCCCTATTCAAACAAGCGGGTTCTAAATGCATGTTCCTCTAAGTTCAATATGCGATACGACCAGCTATCTGCTAGAATGCGTCAAGCATTCGAAGAGTCTGGTATCTAGTCAATTCAAAGTCTTCAAAAGGCAGCACATGGAGCACACCCGCTCTCTCAAGCAAGCCGCTCTTCCCAAAAACCCCCTAAATCCCCTTATACTACTAGTAGAGCTCAAACGGCTCAAACCACCCTATCCACTACCTCTAGATCCCAAACATCCACACCATCTGTAATACTAAAAGGATCCCGTTACTCTAACCCTATATAGACTCAGTATGCTCATTCCCGTGGTCCACTAGGGATTACCAGTCGTCGCGGTTGCGAATCCGGTAGTCTCTAATCTGGCTCTCTGGTCCACCTTCCAGATCTAGTAGATATATAGGGACTACCAGGGACTCTAGATCTATCTAGATACCGCTTTTCCACTCAAAGTACTCAACTACTTCAACTGACAAGATCACCGGTAGCCCATGTCTCTTGGGTCAATCCAAATCCGGCCGAGCAACAAGACACACCATCTACTCCCCTGAAATACGAGACCCTCAGGTACAACGAGTACTATGAGTACAGATCCACTCCCTCAGGCACACTTGACACCCAAATCCCTGTAGTGGCGAAGCAAGAGTCTTTCAGAATCCCTACTGGCTTGTTATATTTACTATAAATACTACCACTATGGGAAAAGGATACATCGGAGAAAGCCGCGGCGAACGCGCAATGAACAAAATTATTAGCCACATAGAACGCAGTGACCGGGCAAAGGCTGGCAGAGAACCTGAGAAGTACGCAGGTAATTCGCTAGTAGATCAACTAAAGGCCGCCTATGGCAAGGACTGGGAAAGTGAACTGGAAGAGATCCGCCGCGAACATCGCGATCCCCAGTACAAGGCTGCCAAGGAACTAACCCGCACAGAAGCAAAACGAAGATACTGGGCCCAACCTCGCAGTGAACGCGACTCTAGTGGAATCACAGAAGGACAATACGTGGCTCGCGCCCTCAACCAGTGGCGTAAGGACTACAAGTAGATTGTTAATAACTTTTTCTCTCTAGAGAGAAAAAAGTCTATGCTAGATTTTTTTATCCCAATTATTTGTATTAAATTTATACTATACAAATAAAATAAACGGATATGGTAAACTACACTGATCAACCCCAACTAGCAAAAGACCTAAAAGAAACTAACGACTGTTTCGTACGTGCCCTGGCAATGGCCGCAGGGATCTCCTATAATGAAGCCCACCAGATCGCTTCCGCCGAATTTGGCCGTAAGGAACGCAAAGGTACTAAAGGGGTACAGGGAACCATCCACCAGTTAAACCAGAGAAACCGCCTGGCTCACTTAGGCCTGGAGATTCAAGGAGTTAACCATACCTATGTTAACCGCCGCGGTCAGGTTCGTGGCCTTAATATCCGTGGATTCTACAACCGCTACGGTAAAGGACACTACCTGGTACTGGTAAGCGGCCATGCCCTCGCAATCATTGACGGTCAAATCCAGGATTGGACCACAAAGGCAAAACATATTGGCCGTACTGTCCAGGCTGCCTACCGCGTGGCTAACCTCCGCCAATTGGATCTATTCGCAAATTGTTAATAACTTCTCTAAAAAAAGTCTCCCAAAAATTTTCAAATCCCAATTTTTTGTATTAAATTTATACTATAATTAAATAAACGGAATATGATACAAACCACTAAAAACTACCAGATCGAATTAAAAAATGATCTACTAATGGTTAAGGACTCTAACGGTCAATTACTAAAAGCATTCTGCGTACCTGTATGGAACGCTGTTGAAAAGTTCCAGGAGATGGTAAAACGCTGTAAGGAAATGGAAACTAAATCTGGTAAGTAATATGAACCCATTCGCAGAGAAACATCCACAAGGGTATCTACCTAAAATCCAATACTGGGCCACTGCATTGGCAGAAGCCGCCTATCTGGGAGAAGCCGACCGGATCCCATACATCAAATCCAAACTGGACTACTTCACTGGCCGCCAAATGGAGATTACGAAAAAGGACATCCCTGGATTTGAAGGTACCTCATCAATGTTAAACAACTTAACTATATACAAATAATATGGCAAAAACGGAAACTTTGCAAAATCGCTTAACGCAGATCAAGGATGTCAAATATGCTGAAGGCCTATTCGACGCCCACAAAACAGGAACCCCCTTGGATGGACTATTTAGTATCGATGGCGGTGTTCCTAAGGCAACCAACTGGATGGTGGTTGGAGACCCTGGAGTCGGTAAGAGTACAGTTACTCTGGATATTATCGCAAATGCTCAAAAGCATGGCTCAAAGGTACTCTTCATCTCGGCTGAGATGAACCAGGTGGATCTTTACCTATATGTACAACGTTATCCTAAATTTGGTAACCTGGATATCTTCTTTCCACAGGAACTCGAGGATGGAGAAGATCCTCGCCGTGTACTACGAGAAATCCTTGATGAAGGATATGACCTGGTACTGATTGACTCCTTCATTGAACTGCAACAGACAATCCGTGAACATGCACACATGACGAGTAATGGTTCAGAGAAGTGGTTATTGGATTTAATGTATGGCCACAACCTCGGCGGTAACAAAGCCGGTAAATTTACCTCATTCCTCAATATCCAACAGGTTAACAAAGGTGGTACATTCGTTGGAAGTAATAAACTAAAACATATGACCACTGGTATGATGGAGATCCGATTCGTGGATGAACGCAGTCAGGATGAAAGGTATGTAGTATTCTCTAAGAATCGCCGAGGTCATGTAGGAAAACAAATGTTCTTTGATCTCAGTGCTGCCGGTGATGTGAACTACGACACGGAACGATTCAAAAAATCAGAATCCTTGAAGGAACTGAAAAAGAAGGAAAAGGAATTGGTAAAAGCCCAAGGCCTTGAATTTGATAAACTATTCGGCCTTGGTTCTGAAACCACTGAAACTGAAACTGAAGCCTAAACATTTAAACTAAACGGATATGATACAAGAATTTTCAAACAAAGACATGCAGCTGATCCGCTCATCACTCCTCACACGGATTGATCGCTGCAAAGATATGATCAAACTATACAAGGATGATCTAGAGCGGATGGATAGTGGTAAGTATAATTTCTATTTAGAGGAAGGAGAAACCATTGATGAGGTTGCTGATAAACGCCGTGCAGCCACCGTCAATGTAATCAGGATCTATACTGAAGAGTTGGATTATCTAAAAGGTATGTTGGAGCGGATCTAGAATTGTTAATAACTTTTTTCACACCAGAGAGAAAAAAGTCTCTAAAATATTTTTTTATCCCAAAAAATTGTTTTATATTTATACTATAATTAAATAAACGGATATGGAAATTACAAAACAATTTATCGAACAAATCTCAACAATGTCAACCGAAGAACTTCGTAAGGTACACTCTGCCATTGTAGGACAAATCAACTACCGCAAATCAATGGATATGCAACGTGCAAAAAGCCAACTTTATGTAGGTGCCAATTGCAAAGTTAACCATCCTAAAGCATACGGTAAGACCTTCATTGTACAGAAGATCAATCCAAAGAATGTTATTTGTGCCGAGGCTGGCAAACCAGGATCGAAATGGACAATCACCGCTTCAATGTTGGAGGTAATCGGATAAATACAGTAGGTGAGAAAAACCTCATCCTAGAGAAAAAACTCTTTCAGAAACTGAAACAACTTGTTATAATTAAAGTATAAAAATAAATCGCAATATGGCATCAATTACAACTCTCTCAACCGAAATGTTTAACCAGGCTAAATCGGAAGCCATCGGTAAGGAACTCATCCGTAAAGAAATCACACTAAGTGAATTCAACGTGGTTGACAACAACCACATTCAAATCGATGGTATTACCATTGAAGTTACCGATAAGGCATTCTCCAAACTACTTGGCCGCCTTCGTATTCCAAAGGCCTTCGCTAAACGCTTCTCTGAAGGGTTCGGTAATGATGGACTTCGTCAATTGGTAACAATGATGAAAACGGCAAAGTCCACTGCCAATGATCAAACGGTAACCTTATTGGTGGATCCATCCACTCGTAAGATTACTGATATTCTACCTGCAGGGTATGCCTCAATCTCGCAAGAATCTTTCTTCGATTTTGCATCCCGCTATATTGACCAATACAATCTGGGAGTAACTCACGTTGGTTCCTCTGCGTATGGTGGATCTCAAATCAACTGTGTATCACCGCATGGTATTCTACGTGTACCTGGTATGGATAAGGAAATCTTCCAAACTGGAGTAACCTTCCGCAATACACCTACCCGTGGTCTCGAGGTTAGTCCATATCTGAATCGTCTGATTTGTACCAATGGTATGACATCAACTGCATTCGCAGAGAACTATGGTTTACACAGTCTAAACGATAAGAGTATCCATGAGTTCAACGAACATATGATCCAAATGGCATCTACCGGGTTCCAACCAGTTGGCCTCGCTGATAACATCCGCAAAGCTGTTAATACCGATGCCTCTCTGGCCGAAATGCAAAAAGCCGTATCGGCAATCCTTTCCACAGGCGAACAGGTTGACTACGACTATATCCAAAGGTATATTCCTATCGACCGCGCAATGAAAGCCTATGAAATGGCAGGTACAGAACCTTCTACCTTTACTCAAATGCAATTGAAAAATGCTAAGAGTGGAATGAGTGTCTGGGATGTCGTAAATGGTATGACCAATTTTGCATCTAACGATACAAGGTATAACCTGGATCCAAGCCGTACAGGGAATCTAATGGTAACCGCCGGTAATATCCTAACTAAAAAGCAATACGATACTGAAGGTCTCCTTAAGGTGGATCCATTCGCTACTCGCGAACTCCTTACTGCTGCTGAAGCCGCTCGTGTACGCGGAGACCGTTAATATACTAAGTCCTGGTTTATCCGTTTACCCCAGGCAGGGACCCCAAAAGGGTCCCTTTTTTGTGCTCTAAAAACCCTTGATAAGAAATCTGCTGTATTGGCGAAGCAAGGGTTCCCTGGATAAGCCCAAAATACACACATTTTTAGGCACTTCTAGACACACTCTAGAGCGGCCTCTAGCAGGACTAGGTCTAGAAGTGCCTAAAAACACACATATTTTCACACTCTAGAGGGCTTCTAGTGGGTAGTGGCGCTAGATTCCGTCTAGATTCACATCTAGAAGGGTGCTAGAAGGCCCAATTCAAGGTAATTAGGGTAATATAGGCGCTACAAGCCACAGAGGGTCTAGCCTCAGCTAACACCACCACCCGGCAGCTTAGCCAAAAAACACCCTAGAGAGCATAATCACTGTCTACCAGGTCTACAGGCCCTACTGCCACCCTAGGGTCTACTACCGCCCTACAGGCCACTACAGGCCCTAGACTGCTTGCTACAGGCTCTAGACATGGATCCACCTGTATATAGTAATCTAAGCTATAGTGGACCTGATCATGGAGCGGTGGCCCTATTATAGCTAGAGTGTGGACCGGTCCCTAGGGACCTGTATGGCCGGTGTGGAGGGCTGACTAGTGGATCTCTTGGGATTTCTCTCGAGGGTCCCAAAGAGAACGGTTCTCTTAGAGTGTAAAATATGCTTGCCAGCCAGATGTGGGTCCAGGCCCATGGGCAGGTCTAGTCTAGAAAAATTTCCGGCCGGAATCCAGAACCCGGTCTGGAACTAGGTCTATTCCGGACACTTTTAGTCCAGAAAAATTTCGGGTCCGGTAGAACCGCCCTAGTGGAAACCGTGAAACCTTTTTCATGCTAAGCATATAATTACTATAAATTCGTTAACAACAAAACCATAACAAAATGGCAAACAACATGAACAGACCAAGTGTCTACCAGAAGTTAAGCTACATGCAAAAGCTGGCTAACTACAATCAACGCAAACGCAACGGTGATGTGACTACCCTTGCAGGAAGAACCGGTTACAGTACCACTCATGTCAGTGATGTACTCAACGGCAAGTACTCAAACGAGCGTATCATGAACGCGGCATATGACCGTGGTCGTGGTCGCCAGATTAATGTCCAACTGGTTGGTTAATCCGCCAGCGGAGGCAGTGTGCTGGGGTTACCAGGCGGTTTTCCCTGGTACGCTGCTCTCCTTTTTTGCAACTTTAAAGATATGAGTAACGATTGGCAAGGAAGAAGCCCCGAGAGGGTACGGAGAAATGAACTGGTTGCCTACTGGTCTGTAATAGGTCTGGTGGTAACTGCATGTTTGGTATTAATTAGTAAATGTGGATCATGAGTAAAAATAAGTGGATAAGTGGATCTGTTAGTGGCCTGAGTGGACTACTGGCAGTATCGTATGGCGGGATGGCTTTGGTTGACGCACAATGTGGTGTTACCGGTCTACCGTTTTGGTTACACCTAGTCTGTTCCCTGGGATGGACTGCAAACAGTATTTTATGGATGGGAATCTGGAAAAGAGAAGGTTAAGCCTTGGGGAAAAGGTTCTTACTGGGGTTATGTACGCCTGGTTAGGAGCCATCGCAATTGCTCTGCTTGGCGGAGTGGCCCTAATGGTGGTTAACTTGGTGGGTATTAATCTTGGATGGTCATGGCTTGGATAACCTGGGCTGGATCTCTGCTGCTGCTATGTCTGGTAACAGGGATAGCATTTGCTTTAGCAGTTGCGGTAATGGGGTACCTGTGGTTTAAGAGAAAGAGAAGGGCTGGAGGGACCGGTTCAACCGGTCAGACTGGATCATGGGGCGACTCATTTGACAACTGGTACCCAGACTATCCCTTTACCGATTCCAAGGCCAAGGGCGAGAAAACTATTAGACAAGAACCAGACAAGCATGAGGAAGAAGAGTAGAGTGGTCTATGTGCTGCAGATGTGCGACCGCCAGGGGAATGCTAAAAATGTGCTACAGACTGGGAAGACCACTAACGGACTAATCAAAAACTAAAAGAAAATGAGAAAGAGGAAATCAGATAGGAAATTTAGGATCTGCAGAGCAACCTATACCAATGACATGGGATTGGACTGCGAAACACACTACTACATCCAGAGACAGCAAAAGCTACTGGGTATTAGGTTATGGTGGTCTCCAGTACGACATTATGCTCTAGGTACAGAAGATCTAAACCGGATCACAATTACCTTTGATACTTATGAAGAGGCATATGCCTTTGCCGCTGCTCTTGAAAGCGGAATAAGACCTAACTCATGGAGAACCGAGATCGTATCATACATTAACTAATTAACCTTAACAAATTGCAATAATGGAAACCAATCCTTATTTTGTTAGTTCACCGGTAGCCGGTAAAACTTACAAACTTTGGTCCCTTCCTACTGGAAGTTCTGTTGTTCGCCAAGGACTCTCAATTAAAAGCCGTGAATGCGGTCCTTTTCAAATTGAGAAGCAACACGGTACCTATACCGTTTGCAAAACTTCTTGGGGATATCACTTCCACCTGGATGCATCGCTTGATGTAGTGGCGGCCTAATCGGACCACTCCTATAGCTCAATGGTTAGAGCAGGATCCTTATACGATCAAGGTTATGGGTTCGAGTCCCGTTAGGAGTACTTAATAAAATAATAAAAGTATGAACATATTTGATCACCCGGCATTTTCACAAGACAGTATTAGTTATAAGGTTGAAAATACTAGAATTGATTCACTAATACCTAATGCAATAAGTATTGGTGAAAACTTTATATCTGCGCCAGGTTCCTGGGTCTTGGCTCATGACTCTTCAATGATTAATCATATAGGAAAGGTTGCTGTTAAGAAAACAGTTATAGGTGATAATGTATTTGTTGGACTAAATGCAATTATTATGCCAGGCGTTACTGTTGGTGATGGTGCTATCATTGGTGCAGGTTCTGTTGTGACAAGAGATGTTGAACCAAATACAATAGTTGTTGGAAATCCTGCAAAACTGGTATGTACCGTTAATGAATATGTTGAAAAAGTAAAACTAACAAGTGTTCTAGTTAATCCAATTAGTGGTGGAATTGAAGAATTTGTGAAATTTAGAAATGAATGGGAAGAATTGGCAGCGGCTAAAGACACCAATGATATATAAACTATATGTTAGATCAATACAAAGATATCGTCACCAAAGAAGCTGCCGCAGTCTCTAACATTCCAATTACTGAAAACTATAACAAAGCCATCTCACTCATTGTTGAAAGAGTACATAGAAGAGGTGGTAAACTTGTTTGTAGTGGAATGGGAAAGGCTGGACAGATTGCACTAAACATTGCAACTACATTTAGTTCCACAGGAACCCCTGCCGTGTATCTTCATCCAAGCGAAGCACAACACGGTGATCTAGGTATTCTACAGAAGAATGATATAATGTTACTCATTTCAAATAGCGGTAAGACTCGTGAGATTGTTGAATTAGTTAGTCTTTCAAAAAATCTCTATCAGGATATTCCTATTATTGCCATAACAAGAAATGAACATTCTCATCTTGGTAAATATGCAGATGTAACTCTACTTACTGGAGAAACTGAAGAAATATGTCCTCTTGGATTAACTCCTACTGTGTCAACTACAGTTATGTCGGTTATTGGTGATTGTCTTGTATATGGTACTATGAAAGAGATTGATTTTACTAATGATGAATATGCCAAAAGACATCATAGTGGATACTTAGGTTATAAAAGCAGAAGAGGCAATGGAATTGATAATCACCTATGGGAATAAAGTAAACCAAATGTTGAACAATCATATAAAAATAAATTGAAGTTATGATCACTGAAGATAAAGCAGAGTTAAAGAGCGGAAAGGTACTTATAGACTTTTATGCAGATTGGTGTGGACCTTGTAAGGTTTCAAAACCAAGAATTGAAAATCTTGGAAATACTAATGAAGAAGTTAAAGTCTATTTTTGTAACGTAGATGAAGATGGTGAAATGGCTAGCGCATTTGGTGTAAGAAGCATTCCTACACTAGTTTATCTTGAAGAAGGTGAAGTAAAAAATCGTAGTGTTGGAGTTTTAAGTGATCAACAACTTACTGACCTAATCAATCCAAACTAATGCCGTTTTCAACAATCCTATTATATTATCTTACAATAGGCACCGTGTGTGCTATGTGCTTTGAGGTCTTAATGAAAAAGTTTGATATGACAGAAGAAACTGGCATATTTGAAAGACTTACCTGGATAGCAATGTGGCCGTACTATGTTTTAGTATTTTTTTGGGGCATGAGAAAATAAATCTTTCAGAACCTTTCTGGACCTGTTATATTTTTTCTGTAACAAATAAAAATAAAATGTACAACACTACAACTAAGGTAAACGACTTCGAAATGTTTACA
>Ga0315902_10003244_pt1 | contig 24506 bp, 23 predicted proteins | sample LakEriMetagenome_9_FD_203523 | JGI IMG/M metagenome (GOLD analysis project Ga0315902, IMG submission 203523) | Freshwater fungal communities from buoy surface, Lake Erie, Ohio, United States - Buoy 12 MA117 | ecosystem: Environmental > Aquatic > Freshwater > Lake > Lake biofilm | place: USA... | reverse complement strand
CTGGCGGTTGATTCTAAAGATTAAAGGGACCCTCCGCGCACCCATCAGAGCACGCCTACCCTTGCTGTATTCCTACCCTGGGGGAGTTCAGCGCGGTAATGCCGCGCGGAGGATCTGGTGAAATCATACTGAGTGCGGCGATACCCTTAGCACGCTCATTTGGAGGATTCGCATAGCGGCCGAGTGCGCACGCTTGGAAAGCGTGTAAAGGGCAACCTTTCGAGGGTTCAAATCCCTCATCCTCCGCTCGTTTCACTCGCTTCATCCGTGGCATCATGACGGTATGAGCATCTCCCTCAAACTCTCAGATGGTCGCTCTATCGAATACATCGACAACGGATTTTCATCGAAGTCAGCGCTAATCCTCCATCATGGAACTCCAACTTCCATGACTGTATGGAGTACATGGTTGGCAGCGGCTGCAGAAAAAGGAACTCGAGCAATCGCATTTACTCGCCCTGGATATGCCGGAAGTGATAGAAAAGTGGATCGTACAGTTATTGACGCCAATGATGATCTCGAAGAAATCTTAAATCAATTAGAAATAGATAACTTTGTCTCAGTAGGTTGGTCAGGGGGCGGACCATACGCACTGGCTTCAGGGCTTTTGAAGAAATGCACTGGAGTTCAATTGATCGCGAGTGTGTCACCTTACGATGCGGAAGATTTTGATTGGTTTCAAGATTCGACTCCTGAAAGTATTGAAGAAACAAAGATCTCTGCGAAAAGCCTTCAAGACTGCATAACCTTTAAGGAGGGGTATTACACAGAACTTCGCGATCTAAGTACAGAGCAGCTTTTAGTCGAGTATGAAAAGCGTTCGAGCTTTAAATTATTTGAAAATGCTTACCGTGCATTTGCAAAGGACTTGAGTTTTTCCATGCATGATGCGTTAAGGGATGGTGTTATTGGATATGCCGAAGACGAATACGCATTTCTTAGAAATTGGGGATTTGAATGTAAAGATGTCCAAGTTCCGGTCGGTATTTGGCAAGGTCTCGACGATAAGAGCGTTCCACATCATATGGCCAGATGGCTCAATGCAAATATCCTGAGCCCAACTCTTGAACTCATAGAGGGCCAACACCACAGCAGCATCATGGTTGAAAACCGTGAAGAAATTCTAAACGCAGCCATTGACGCTTTAAACTTCTAAACAACTGCAATCGAAGGCTCAAATCCCTCATCCTCCGCTCTTGGATTACAGAACTCATTTACATCCGAACCTATTTGCCTGGAACCCCGGCCTAATTGATGAGTTGCATGTTTTGACACCCCTGCCTTATTCACAAATCATAAGTTGGAACTTCGGTGCCTATTCACCCAAGACAGTAAAACTCAACACTCGATTTTCAGAACCTGTTGCAGTTGTATATGACTCTGGTCCGACTACGCGGACACGAAGTGTGTAATTTGAATCGTCCTCAATACTTCCTGGAGTGAATGCACCGCAATACCTGAATATGCCAGTACGGCTATTGCCATTTTTGTCATTCCAATATGCCAAGAATGTACATTCACCAGTATTTAGGTCCGATTGAAAAACCTCAACTTTAATTTTTCCACAATCTGAACTCGTCGCAGTGTTATCAGTAATCTTTAATGCACTCGTGCATTCTTTAACTTCTATCTTAGGGTTAATGACCTCATCAAGAATCAATGCATTAGATAAATGACTCTCATAGACAAGGGTCCCATCAGGGCGAACCCACTTATCTGAGTAGTCACCAGGAAAACCAGACTTATCTGAATCAAGTACATCCCATGTGGATGCCTTAAGTCCGCTCACAAGGGAAAGCCAGGAGCTATTCAAATCCTTAATACCATCCTGAGTTAATAGGACGTTATCGTTTGTTGAAAACTGAACTATATAACTTGATGTGAATGCTTTAGGGGTGCTACCAAAAACAGAGAAAGAATCATCCGATGCATCCCATTGCTCATTATGTGCAGACATAAAGGATTGAATTAGCTCTTTGGATTCCATTCCTTCTGCAACAGTTAAAATGACCCATTCACCATTTCTCTCAAATGATTCAAGCTCTTTTAGGCAATTTTTTGCTCGAGTCACATCTTTGGCCTCGTATTGGCTCTCTGTGCTCTTCTTGTAAAAACGCGAACAGGTTTCCCAGAAAGCATTCTTCTGTTCATATGTCTTTTCGGTCCAGCTGCTTAACTCGGAGAGTGGGATACCGTTTGTATTGCAGACATAAACTTCGGAAATTGAATTTAGCTTCCACGTATAAGTGTTTTCGTCAGGAGAGTTATTCCATCCTGAATCTTTAACGACTGGAAGTTTGTTGTCGGTGTTCGACAAAAATCCCATGTCGGAAACTATGTGTTCTAAAACTACTTTTTCAGTTGCCCATAAACCTCTTGCTTCACCCTCTTTTGCAAGACTCAATTTCTCCAAGTTGCAGTCAGGAAAAACCGAAGAGAATTCTGCTTGAACCTCTTCTAAGTTAAAGGATCCTGAGTTCATGCTTGACAGCCCGCTAGAAGAGCATCCGGTGAGACTGAAAAACATTAAGAAACTAACCCCGAAGGCCACGACAAATTTGCGGTCACGCTTCATAAATCAAATAATTCGTCAGCGCATATCAAAAGTCAAGGGTGTCGAGGTGCACATTTGGTCAGAGTTTCCCGAGTTGAGGGGATTAAAAAATGACCGTCCGCTCTTTTAAATCTCAACGCCAATGTATTTAGTTTGAAGAAATTCGTGAATTCCATCAAAGCCACCTTCACGACCTAAGCCAGATTGTTTTACGCCACCAAATGGTGCTGCAGGATCAGAGATCACACCGCGGTTGATTGCAACCATTCCAGATTCAATTGCTTCGGCCGCACGTAGTGCTCGCTTCAAATCTTCAGAGTAGATGTAGCTAATCAGACCGTATTCGGTGTCGTTGGCCATTGCGATTGCTTCTGCATCAGTATCAAAGGTGACAACGGGTGCAACGGGTCCGAAAACTTCGTGGCTCAAGATTGGGTTATCTGATGCGACTTCAATGACTGTGGCTGGGTAGAAAGCGCCGTCGCCATCTGGAAGTGCGCCACCTGTCATTACTTTTCCACCGCTTGCAACAGATTGATCAACTAACTCTGCAATTTTGTTTCGCTCTTTAATTGAAACGCTAGCTCCAAGTTGAATGCCCGCATCGCGTCCACGCCCCATAACAAATGAAGACATAGCAGCGGTGAACTTTTCTGTGAATTCTTTAGCGACAGCGCGCTGCACGTAGACACGATTTGCAGCGGTACAGGCAGCGCCACCATTACGCATTTTGGCGAGCATCAAACCTTTCACTGCTTCATCGATATTGGCATCGTCGAAGATAACAAATGGTGCGTTTCCACCTAGCTCCATTGAGCAGCGAATGACGCGATCTGATGCTTCACGGAGCAAGATACGACCGACTTCTGTTGAACCGGTAAATGAGAGGTTCTTAAGACGTGGATCATGCAACATGGCGCTAATTGCTGGACCGGTTTTTTCTGGCAAAATAATATTGAGAACGCCTTTAGGGACACCTGCACGTTGCATGATGTCAACGATTGCCAGGGCTGTCAGCGGAGTTTCTCCAGCAGGTTTTAAAATCATCGTGCAACCAGCAGCGATTGCTGGACCGATCTTTCGGGTTGCCATCGCTGCCGGGAAATTCCACGGTGTAATTAGAAGTGAGACTCCAATAGGTTGGTGAGTCACGAGAATGCGCTTATCTCCACTTGGTGATTTTCTGAAATCTCCTGGGGTGCGTACCGCTTCTTCTGCAAACCATCGGAAAAACTCTGCTGCGTAGAGAACTTCACCCTTTGCATCGGGGAGCGCTTTGCCATTTTCTTTAGAGATCAGTTCTGCGATGTAATCTGCTTCTGCAGTCATGATTTCAAATGCTTTACGCAAAATTTCGCTTCGTACACGAGGGGCTGTTGCTGCCCATGATGCACTCGCGGCATCGGCTGCGGCCAGGGCTGCTTCACACTCTTTCTCCCCGGCGAGTGAGACCTCGGCGATGACGCTCAGGTCACTTGGGTCATAGACGGGTGCAGTGTGGGATCCATCGACCCATTCTCCGTTGATAAACAACTGTGTACGCATAAGATGAGGATACTCAGATTGCAAAAGAGTCGCCATTGGCGGCTATGACCCAAAGTTAGACCTGAAGCTAGAGGGAGTCGAAGTGCCTAAGTCCTGGACCGATGGAGCGCCAGAGCCTCAGATTTTGCGGGAACAGATTCCTGTGCGAGATCCAATTAGCTATCGAATCAAAAAGTTTATTCTCGGCACCCCGCTCAACCGCCACTCTCTCGGTGACCAGCGACTATCAAATAAGAACTCCTTTGGAATTTTAGGCTCGAACTGTGTCTCGTCATCGGCCTACGGTGGCGAACAAATTCTTGTCGCTCTGATTCCCGCTTTTGGTTTAGCAGCTTTCGCAATGTTTACTCCAATAGTCACCGTCTTGCTTGTCATGCTGGTGATTGTTGCCTTTTCTTATCGCGATGTCATCAATACATACACACGCTCTGGTGGCGCTTATGTCGTTGCACGCGAAAATCTTGGCGTGAACGTTTCTTTGGTAGCAGCCATCGAATTAATGTTTGGCTACATTATTACTGTTGCTATTCAGGCGGCAGCAGGAGTCGCCGCAGTTATCTCTGCATTCCCTGCGCTATCTGATTATAAAGTTCAAATGACTTTATCAATTATTGTGCTCTTAACATTTGTTAATTTACGCGGAGTTAAAGATGCAGGGGCAATATTTGTTCTTCCCTCATACATCTTTATTGGTTCGATGTTGGTTGTTTTCATCATGGGTATCTACCGAAAAGTTGACGGTTCGTTGCCTGAATACGCCACGAATACTCCTGGATTGCTTCCTTTAGGTGAAGAGCAGGGTCTGATTACCTTTGCAGCGATCCTTATGATTTTGAAAGCTTTTGCAAATGGAAGTGCATCTCTCACCGGATTAGAAGCAGTCTCAGATAGCGTCTCACTCTTTCGCTCTCCAGAGCATGTAAATGCACGACGTACATTTACTTTGATGGCGATTACTTTGGCCACTCTCATTATTGGAATTGGATGGCTGGCTCATCAAACCTTTGCCGTGCCATATCAATCAGGAACTCCTACTGTTATCTCTCTAGTGGCAAAAGCCTCGCTAGGTAGCAGTCTCTCTGGGGAAATTTTCTACTACGTTGTCCAAGCCGGCACGATGCTTATTCTCTTTGCTGGTGCAAACACTTGCTATACGGCATTCCCAAATATGGTTAATGTGATTGCAAATGACGGATTTCTGCCAAAACGTTTAACTGCGCGCGGGCATAGATTGGTCTTCTCTAGCGGCATTCTCTTTATTGCTGTCGCTGCATCTGTACTTGTTCTAGTCTCAGGAGCAAGCATCACTGTTTTGGCCGCCATCTATGCCATTGCTGTATTCATTGGATTTACATTAACTGGTTTTGGAATGGCGAAAAAGACTCTTAAGGAAAAAGCCAAGCTCAGGTCGATTGTTCACATTCTTGCTGGCTTCGTATCCGCAATCACTGTTGTAGTCCTAGCCATAACTAAATTTTCAGATGGCACGTGGTTGGTTGTCATTGGAACGCCTATCGCTCTTCTAGCGATGCGAAACTTTAATAAGCAGTACCGTAAAGAGAAGCAAGCACTTCTCTTTCGTTCTAATGATGCTCGTGCTACAACAATTTCAAGACACAACGTAACTGTGCTCGTCGATACTGTTGATATCGCGACAATCACGGCAGTGCGTTATGCCCGATCACTTAAACCGCACACGCTTCAAGCCGTTCACTTTGTACTCGATGATAAGAAGGCTGATGAAATTTCTCATCGCTGGAGTGAGAACCCGGCATTTGATGATGTACCCCTTGAGTTAGTCGATTGTCCAGATCGCAGACTTCCAAATGCCGCGCTCGAATATGCAGTTCGAATGACGCTAAAGCCGGATATCGAACTCACTCTTCTATTACCGCGCCGTGCATACTCTGGTTTTCTTGGTCGATTGCTTCATGATCAAACTGCAGAAAAGATCGCAGCCCCTATTTCACAACTGCAACGAGTAGTTGCAACGATTGTTCCTTTCGATGTAAGTCGAATTCTCTCGACTGAACCAAGCGTTGAGAATGAGACGGTGCGAGAGAAAGTTCCTGTAAAGACCGTTGCATTCAAGCCTGTGGCTGAAGTGATGAAGGAAGTTGAGCCAACGAGCCATTACGCAGAAAATATGACGCCCATCGGTGAGATTCAATGGCGCAAACGTGCGCACGTGCAAGGCAGGGTTACCTCGATAAAGAGTGCTCCACGTGGCTCTGCACCATATTTACAGGTTGAAGTATGGGATCAATCTGGTGGAGTCACTCTTCAATTCTTGGGTCGTCGCGAGATTGCTGGCCTTGATGTTGGTTCAGAAATTCGCGCTGAAGGTATGGTCGGTGAAGAAGAAGGTTCTCTTCTGATTTTAAATCCTTCTTACGAATTACTTGTCTGAGAAAAACTCTTTCAGCAATTCAGCACACTCAGCCTGTAACACTCCAGCAGTAACTTCTACCTTAAAAATTGAGCGTGGGTCTCGCAATACATCCCACACTGAGCCAACAGCGCCAGCTTTCTCATCCCACGCGCCATAGACCAGGTGAGAGATTCTAGATTGTGCAATTGCGCCCGCGCACATTGCACATGGTTCTAGGGTCACGATCAAAGTGCATCCATCTAGTCGAGATTTCTGCAAACGTGCGGCTGCATTTCTAATCGCAACAATTTCCGCATGAGCGGTGGGATCGTTATTGGCTTCACGCTCGTTAAAGCCCGTCCCAACAACCACGCCATCTGCATTAACGATTAAAGCGCCAACTGGAACATCATCAGTTGCAAATGCTTGACGAGCAATGGCTAGTGCATCTCTCATGAGACTTTCGTGATCTAAGATTTTATAACTCCAATAGTTGTGCGAATTCCTCGCCGAATCCTAAACGGCTAGCGATCGCTTCGAGCTGTTCATCAGGAAAGAGATCAGGATCATCACAGAGTGTAGATAGCTCCATTCGGTGGAGACCAAGATCAGAGATGATATCTAAGTCTCCAGCAGGAAATGGTTCGTCATCTTCTTCAGGCATATCTAAATCGCAAATTTCAATAAACTCTGCTGCGATGTCGTAATCAACGGCATAAGAAATATCGCTTAAGAACAATTTAATATGAGAACCCAGAACACGAATAATCATAAAGAACTCTTCATCGATTGCTAATAGTGCGAGCGCTCCACCATTTGTCTGTTGTGACTTGAGTCGCTCAATTATTTGTGGAAGATCCTGAGCATCTGGAAGAAGTGCTAAAGACCAACGGCCATCTTCATGCCACGCCGCGACTGCGATATCCACGTCATTAAGCAGTGGTTGGCCGTCCTGGTTCTCGCTCACGTTGCCCATATTCCCACTCATTCGAGAGGAAAGAAAGGGCGGTAAGGTACGGGTTATGAAAGTCCATGTCGCCAACCATCCTCTGATTTCTCATAAGTTAACGGTTCTACGCGATCAAAAGACCGATTCACCAACCTTTCGCCATCTAGTTGAAGAGCTTGTCACTTTATTGGCTTACGAGGCCACGCGCGATGTCCGTGTTGAAAAGGTAGAGATCGTTACTCCCGTTCAACCAACAACTGGCGTCAAACTCGCTCACCCGCGTCCTGTCGTTGTTCCTATCTTGCGCGCGGGATTAGGAATGCTCGAAGGAATGAGTCGCTTGATCCCGACTGCGGAAATTGGTTTCCTTGGAATGGTGCGCGATGAGAAGACTCTTCAAGCAAGCACCTATGCAAATCGACTTCCAGAAGATTTATCCGGTCGTCAATGTTTTGTCCTTGACCCAATGCTTGCAACAGGTGGAACCTTGGTCGCGGCGATTAATTTTCTCATTGAGCGTGGTGCTACTGAAATTACCGCGATCTGTATTTTGTCCGCTCCAGAAGGAATTAAAGTTCTTGAAGATGCCTTTAAGGATTCAGGAGTTCCAATTAATTTAGTAACCGGTGCACTCGATGAGCGCCTAAATGAAAAGGGATACATAGTTCCTGGCCTGGGCGATGCCGGCGATCGACTTTATGGTGTTGTGTAAATGGCATCAACCTCCCCTGGATACGGAATTACTATCCGCGTTGAAGGTTCTCCGGATCTCCAACCTATTGCGCTAATAACTTCTGCGCTCTCAGGTGCTGGCGCAACAATTACCGCACTCGATGTTGTCGAATCAATGCTTGATAAAGTTGTAATCGACGTTACCTGTGACACGATCAATGCCGAGCATGCTGACGAGATCACTGCCGCTCTTAATGTCATTGCCGGCCTTGTTGTACGCAAGGTTTCAGATCGCACATTCTTGCTTCACTTAGGTGGAAAAATTGAGATTGCATCAAAAGTTCCGTTAAAAACTCGTGATGATTTATCACGTGCGTATACGCCTGGCGTTGCGCGAATTAGCCAAGCCATTGTTGAAGATCCAACGAATGTTCGCAGACTTACAATGAAGCGCAATACCGTTGCAGTCGTAACAGATGGTTCTGCTGTTCTAGGACTTGGAAATATCGGCCCCGCCGCAGCTCTACCAGTGATGGAAGGAAAGGCCGCCCTCTTTAAGCGCTTTGCCGATGTCGATGCCTGGCCGGTATGTCTTGATACTCAAGATGTCGATGAAATTGTCCGCACTGTGCAATTAATCGCACCTGTTTACGGTGGCATCAACCTTGAAGATATCTCTGCGCCTCGCTGTTTTGAAGTTGAGGCTCGCCTGCGTCAGCTTCTAGATATTCCTGTTTTCCATGACGATCAACATGGCACTGCAATTGTTGTACTAGCAGCGCTAAAGAATTCGCTTAAGTTGGTTAAGAAAGATATCTCTGCCGTAAAAATTATCATGAGCGGTGCTGGTGCTGCAGGAACTGCAGTTGCCCGTTTACTAGTTAAGAGCGGTGCGAAAAATATCATTGGCTTTGATAAAGATGGTGCAATCAATAATTCATGTGACCGCAGTGATGAAATGCGTGCTTGGTTTATCGATCATTCAAATCCTGAGAACTTTTCAGGTGATATTCACCAAGCAATGACGGGGGCTGATGTCTTTATCGGTGTGAGCGCTCCCAATGTTCTAGTGGAAGCTGATGTCGCTGCGATGGCAGAAAAATCAATCGTCTTCGCTCTTGCCAACCCCGATCCCGAGATTGATCCTGTTATCGCTCGCAAATACGCAGCTGTTGTCGCAACAGGTCGAAGCGATCAGCCAAATCAGATCAATAACGTTCTGGCTTTTCCTGGCATCTTCCGAGGATTGCTCGACGCCCAAGCACATAAGATCACAGATGATTTACTTATTGCTGCTGCGAATGCAATTGCGGATTGTGTCAGTCAATCACAACTCAATGCCTCGTTTATTGTGCCAAGTGTCTTTGACCCCCAGGTTGTCAGCAAGGTAGCTGCAGCGGTTAAGAAGTCGGTGTAATGGAGATCTTCTCCTCGCTCGACGCGCAATTTGCGGATATAGGGCCACTTCTCCTCTACTTCATAGTTGGCGCTAATGTTTTCGTTCAATCCGCACTTGTAATTGGTTTCGTTCTCCCTGGAAGCTCCATCTTATTTAGTGCAGGTTTAGTTGCCGCGACAGAGGAGAACGTCAGCATTAGTGCACTGCTTACTGTGATTTTTATGGCTGCCTTCATCGGTAACCAGGTGGGTTTTGTTATTGGCCGCGTACTCGGCCGTTCCTACTTAAGTAAGAGAAAATCACCTGCATTGCAGAAAGTAATTCGGAAATGTGAAAGTTTTTATGAGAAATCTGGTTGGTGGTCTGTTGTCGCGGCTCGCTTTGTTCCGTGGGTCAGAACTTTCCTTCCGCTTATTGCAGGCGCATCTAAGATGCCTTATTACCAATTTCTATCTGCCAATATTCTTGGGGCACTCGCTTGGGGGGTAGGAATTACTCTGGCGGGCTACTACACAGCATCTATTCCAGGAGTTGAGACCTTCACCTACGCAATTGCTGGCTTCTTTATTCTCGGTTCAATCGTTTCTGGGATCGTTGATTATTTACGCCGCCGACGATTACTCCAAGATAAGTCATAGCAATTCCAACGACTAGATAAATACTCACCTGCACGCCTTCTGTTGGTGAGAGTAGATCGATCAGAAGTGATCCTACGAGTTGTCCGCCAACGCTGATCAGCGTGAACGTCAAAACACCTAAGTGCTGAACTATTGTTGATGTGAAAGCGATATAGACAACACCAATTACTCCACCTGTATAGATCCACCATGGTCCAGCGGGAAGAGGAGATAGTTCAGTCTCTCCTAGAACGATTGCAATAAGAAGAAGAACAGTAAGAAAAGTTGTGCCCATGGCAAAATTCAAGAGGGAAGTTGTAAAACTCTGTTGTGAGTGCTCATTAATCTGACCATTAAGCGCCCGTTGAATTCCAACAATGGCCCCAGCCACAACACCAAGAATTACTGCAGCGATTGAAAGATCTCTTCCATCCAGCCGGTCAGCAACTGAGATAAACACTGCAAAAACTGTCACAAATGCGGCGGTAACTCGACGTGGAGTGATGTGTTTCTTTCCTCCACCAGTTAGCCCAATTCGATCAACGACTAATGAAATGGCACTCTGACCTGCAATCGAAGCAACTGAATAGATTGCTACACCGATAAGTGGAACTATTTGGGTCTGCACAGCAACAAAACTTCCACCGAGCATCCCAGCGAAAAGTGTCCATGATGGCAAATTTCTCTCTTTTACCGCCTTCGAAAGTGTGCGAACACCTTGTTTGATTGATGGGTTAAAGATCGCAACAATTACGATGATTATTAATCCTGAACCGAAGGAAACAAGGGCGGCTTGTAATCCATTATCTAATCGATGTGAAAGCTCACCATTTGCGCGGGCTTGCAGCGCAATCATGAGACCTGAAATCGCCGCTAGAAAATCTAAGCGCCTATGCTGCATGTTCGCACTTTATTCTAATTTTCAAGCTTAAGCGTAATCTCAAGCCATTCTTCTTCTCGCGCTATCAATTCTTTCTCGAGTTGAGCAAGTTCATTTGAAATCTCGCTTAACCGGGCGGCGTCAAAGGAAGCTCCAACTTGTTCTTGGGTGAGTAGCGCAACCTTCTCTTTCGCTTTCTGTATCTGTCTTTCAACCCTAGTGAGGTCTTTCTTAAGGGTGCGTTCTTGGGCCGCGTTAGATACTTTTCCAGTCGTACTCTGTGTGGAAACATTTAGCGACTTAGCGCGATGTTCAAGGTACTCATCAACACCTCTAGGTAAATCACGTAGAGCTTGATCGCCCATTAATCCGACAAAACGATCACAGACGCGCTCTAGGAAGTAGCGATCGTGTGAGATCACTATGAGAGTTCCACCATAACTATCTAAAAGGTCTTCCAGTTCAGTGAGGGTCTCAATGTCAAAGTCGTTTGTTGGTTCGTCTAGTAAGAGTACGTTCGGTGAATCCATCAGAAGTCGTGTGAGCTGCAACCTTCTTTTCTCTCCGCCAGAGAGATCGCCCACTGGAGTCCATTGGCCGTCACGATCAAAACCTAGGCGTTCACAGAGTTGGGATGCCGAAAGAGTGCGGCCTTTGCCAATTTCAATATGGTTGGCGACATTTTCAACCGCCTCAAGCACTCGCCACGTTGGATCTAACTCATCGAGATGCTGGGTAAGAAATGCGATTTTAACTGTAATTCCTATAACGAGCTTTCCTGCAGCCACTTCAAGTTCTGATGCCATTGTGCGCATAAGTGTTGTTTTACCCGCGCCATTTACTCCAACAATTCCAAAACGGTCAGCTGGTCCGATATTCCAGGTCAATTCACTGATTAACTCTTTATCTCCCGCTGAAATCTTTGCATGCTGATATTCAAGGACGGTGCGTCCTAATCGGTTAAGCGCAAATTTCAATAACTCTGATTTATCTCGTGGCGCTGGTTCGCTACTAATGAGTTCATTCGCTGCATCGACACGAAATTTCGGTTTAACAGTTTGGGCTGGTGCACCGCGACGAAGCCACGCAAGTTCTTTTCGAATCAAACTATTTCTTCGTGCATCCATGGCACTTGTCTGGCGAGCGCGCTCAGCCTTTGCTAGAACATATGCCGAGTATCCACCGTCATATTCTTCAAGTACTCCACCAACAACTTCCCACGTTCGATCTGTTACGGCATCCAAGAACCAACGGTCGTGGGTAACAACCAATACGGCTAAATCTCTTCGCGCATTTAAATGCCTTGCCAACCAATCGACGCCCTCAACATCTAAATGATTTGTTGGCTCATCGAGCATGATGAGATCAAGTTCATCAATCAAAAGTTTAGCTAAGCCAACTCGGCGCTTTTCTCCACCTGAAAGTGTGATGAAAATCCGCTCAAAGAGATGGTCATCAAAGCCGCCAAAGAGACCAGTAAAAACTTCACGAATTTTAGGATCACTCGCCCATTCATGCTTGGCTCGGTCACCAATAACAATGTCACCGACTGTTGCACTTTTATCTGCAACATCAACTTGCGAAAGCATTCCTACACGTACTGAATTTCCCTGTGTGACTCTTCCTTCATCAGCGCTTTCTAAACCTGCAATGATCTTCATCAAGGTGCTTTTTCCAGCCCCGTTTCGACCGACAATTCCTATGCGGTCACCTTCTGATACCCCGATTGAGACCTTCGTTAAGAGAGGGCGAATATCGAAGGCTTTGCTCACACCTTCGAGGTTTACAAGATTGCGCGCCATAGAGGAGAAGCGTACCTTTGAGACATGATGGTTACAGACCGTGAATATGCAGTAGCTCTCGATGAGAAAGATCCACTCAAGGACTTCAAATCTCGATTTGTGATTTCAGACCCAGAAATTTGCTATCTAGATGGCAATTCACTTGGTCGCTTGCCGCTTGCAACTGTTGTGGCTGTCAATGAGTTTATGACGGGTGAATGGGGCCCTGAAGTAGTTACAGGGTGGGGCCACTGGGTCGATGAAGCGCAACCAACAGGTGATCTCCTTGGACGCGCAACTCTTGGTGCAGCCGCTGGACAAGTCTTGGTCTGTGACACAACATCGGTTAATTTCTATCAATTGGCGTTAGCAGCAATTAACGCGCGTCCGGGGCGCAAAACCATTATTACTGACGCGGCAAACTTTCCGACAGATCGATACATTCTCGAGGGAATCGCTAAACAACTTGGTCTAAATCTTGTCATTATTGATAACGAATCCCCTGGCTCTGCAGAGAATGAAAGAATTACAACTGAGATTTTAGAAAAATACTTAAGTGATGATGTTGCTCTCGTAACTCTTGAAGTTATTCAATACCGATCAGGTGCTCGTAATGATATTAAATCTCTGACAGATTTAGTCCGAAGCCATGGTGCATTTCTGCTGTGGGATGCCAGCCATGCAGTGGGTGCCATTGAGATGGATTTCGATGCCAACGGTGTTGATATCGCTGTTGGTTGCACATACAAATATGGAAACTCTGGTCCTGGATCTCCTGCATGGCTCTATGTAAATAAGAGAGTTCAGGCAGAGCTGCAAGTTCCTATTCAAGGCTGGTTCTCACAAGGTGATCAATTTGGAATGGGCCCTGTCTTTGAGCGTGCTGATGGAATTCGTGGTTTCCAAATCGCAAGTCCTTCACTTATTGGCTTGCGTTGCGTTAAGACTGCATTCTCAATGATCGAAGAGGCAACTATCTCAGCAATTGCTCAGAAGGCGGCAACTGGGACTCAGATGATGATTGATCTCTACGATGCCTGGTTGGCAGACCTCGGCTTTACATTACTTACTTCTCGCAGCGCTAAAGAACGTGGAGGGCATATCTCTCTAGGTCACCCCGAGGCAGCACGTATCTGTGTTGCGCTACGACAATTTGCACATGTCATTCCAGATTATCGAACTCCTAATTCGATTCGTCTAGCAATTGCTCCGCTTCCGACTTCCTACCTTGAAGTGTGGGATGGTTTTGCGCGTATGCGTGATCTAGTTGCTAGTCGCCAATACGAAAAAATCACTGAGTCAGATTCGAGAGTCACATGAGTAATCCAGCAAGTGAAAGTTACGACTCGGCGCTTACATACAACTCGTATCTCGCCGTTGATGAATTGCTTAAACTTCAAAGACCGCTATCTGAAGGTCCTGAGCATGATGAAATGCTCTTTATCGTTATTCACCAAACCTATGAACTCTGGTTTAAGCAACTAATCCATGAGTTTTTAGCGGCACAGAAATCTTTGGAGGCCGGTGATACTCACCGCTCACTCGCTATTCTGGGTCGCATTCGAACCATTCTAAAAGTATGCGTCACGCAGATTGATATTTTGGAAACTATGACGCCTCTTCAATTTAACGCTTTTCGAGGGTATCTCGCATCTTCAAGTGGTTTCCAGTCAGCGCAATTTAGAAAAGTAGAGGCCATTCTGGGGCGTCGTGACGCGAAGATGGCAGGCCACCTTGCTCCTCACGATCAAGAAGATATTGCGGCAATCACGTCACAGAAAAGTTTGTGGGATTCGACTCTTGTCTATTTAGATAAACGAGAACATCGCATTCCACAATCAGTTCTCGAAAGAGATTTCTCAAAACACTATGAAGGTAGCGAAGAGATTGAGGAAATCCTTTTAGCAGTCCATCGCAATGATCCTGAAAGCGCTATGGTCTGTGAACGTCTGGTGGATATTGATGAAGGATTGCAAGAATGGCGTTATCGCCATGTAAAGATGGTGGAGCGAACTATTGGAACAAAAGTCGGTTCTGGTGGATCAAGCGGGGCCGCTTATCTTGTAACAACTCTCTCAAAGCCAGTCTTTGAAGAGTTATGGAAGATTCGGTCCCGATTTTAGCTTTACAGCTGTGGAAGACCCGCAATTACGATCTCTTCTAGTGATTTACGAGCGCGTGGCGCTAACTCTCGCTCGGCCATTGCATCTGGCAACTTCTCAGGTAGATCTTGCTTTCCAATTGCAATCGCTACAACTGGAACAAGATCGCTAGCCATAGAGAGATTTTCGCGTGCTTTATCTTTATCAAAACCTGTCATCTGATGCGCAACAAATCCGCGACTGTGTGTTTCAAAGACAAGTTGTGCAACCGCAAGGCCACAATCAAATTGATAATCCGCATGAATTGATCCATCATCGCGAGTTGGTTTGGCGGCAACAAGAATGAGTGCCGAAGAATTCTGAGCCCACTGTTGATTAAATTCAACGAGAGATGAAAGTGTTTGGCTGAAAACTTCTTCGCCACGCTTGCCAACAAAAAATCTCCACGGTTGTCCATTAAATGCAGAAGGTGCCCAGCGTGCGGCCTCCATGATTGCGATGAGATCAGTGTCGGAAATCAAGGCGCTTTGATCAAATGAACGTGGACTTCTGCGGGTAGCGATTACCTCATGGACAGGAACGGCGGTTTGGGCTCTCATAGCGCGAGACTCTATCGCTGTGAGCGCATTCAGGCACTTTGAAAACTTTCCTGCGGTCGCTCTCATAGAGTTTAATAGGGTTATGGCTGCACGCATTCACCCCACTAAGGCATTACTCATCGCCACAACAATTGAGATTCTCGATGAAAAACTTCCTGGTGAAATAGCTGTCGATGAAATATTAGAAAAATCTGGAATCTCCAAAGGAAGTTTGTATCACCACTTCGAAGATCTGGGTGAGCTTTTAGAAGTCGCTCAGGTTGAGTGTTATGCCGCATGGGTGGATCGAAGTGTGACAGCGATTGTCGCAATGCTCGCTAAGGTCAAAAGCCGAGAAGATCTAGTTAATGGGCTAAAAATGATTACTCGTTTTACTCAAGACCCGGCATATAGCAAGACTCGCTTTCAAAGAGCTCGCGCAATTGCTGCCGCAGAACATAATCCACGATTTGCAAAAAGGTTAGCTGAAGAGCAGAAACGCCTTACAGATGCACTTATTGACTTGATCAATGAAGCTCGCAATAAAGGTTTTTGTTCCAACGATTTCGATGCCCACGCTGGTGCGGTTTTAGTTCAGGCCTATACCCTGGGCATGATTGTTGATGACTTTGTTGATGACAAGATGGATCCAGAAGAGTGGTACAAACTCATTGACATGGTTGTTGATCGAGTCTTTCTCGTATGATTATTACCGCACATAGCGCTGTCATTGCTGGTCAGATTCGTGAAAATGTAGAGATCACAATTGATCAAGGAATAATCGCTGCGGTTGAGTTTGAAAGCAGATCCGAAAGAAAGAAAGATTATTCTGGGGTACTCATCCCAGGTTTTATCGATATCCATTCTCATGGTGGTGGTGGATTTTATTTCAGCGATCCCAATCCGGCACATGTGAACCAAGCGATTGAGATACATCGTGGCGCTGGAACAACATCACAGATTGCAAGTCTTGTCACAGCTGACATTCCTACGCTGAAGAATCAGATTGCTTTGTTGACTCCATTAGTAAATTCTGGCGCTCTTGCTGGTATTCATCTCGAGGGTCCATATCTCTCATCTGTGAAGTGTGGAGCACACGATCCGCACTTACTTCGTGTGCCTGCACTTGATGAAGTGAGATCTCTGATCGAGGCTGGTCAAGGTTCTATCCGCATGATCACTATCGCACCAGAACTTGAAGGTGCTATTGAATGCACAGTGGCTAACATCGCAAGGGGTTGTTGTGGCAATAGGCCACTCTGATGCAGATGCTCCCACCACCCGCAGAGCGATAGATGCTGGAGCCCAGGTTGTCACACACTTTAGTAATGCAATGTCAAAAAATCTCAGCACTGAATCAATGGCAACCCATGTACTTAGTGATTCCACAATTTCTCTCGAACTCATTAATGATGGAGTTCATGTCGCCAATGATGTAATCAGAGAAGTAATTGAGAAAGCGTTACAACGGACCATTCTCATCACGGATGCAATGTCTGCTGCGGGTTCATCGGATGGGATGTACGAAATTGGTGGTCTTGATGTTGAGGTCAAAAATTCGGTTGCACGGCTTACAAGCAACGGTTCGCTTGCAGGAAGTACTCTCACAATGGAACAAGCGTTCTTGAATTTTATGAAGAAAGATGGGGTTTCAATAATTGATGCAGTTCATGCATCATCAACCCTTCCTGCAAGAATTTTAAAAGTAGAAAAAGTGGGATCGATTGCAATTGGAAATAAGGCAAATATTCTCCATTTTGATGGGGAAAAGATTGAATTGTTAACTTTTTAAAGTTAAAACACGCGTAACGTGCAGATAACTTGCAACTTATTTGGGGATAAGCGATACTTAAGTCCTAACGAATTGGACTTTACAAATGTACTCCTCGATGCAATCGCATCACGCAAGCACTTTTAGACATGTTCCTGCTTCCTCAAAGCCAGTTTCACCAGAGCGCGTTGCTCAAGTTTTGGCAGATGAATGGAAGCTTTTTACTAAAAATACTTCGGGCTCTGCTGCTGAAAGTGAGCGTGCATTTGCATCGCTTCCACTTGGTGTGACATCAAGTTTTCAGCATTGGGATCCATACCCAATTTCAATCGCATCTGCTGAAGGTGCGTGGATGACCGATGTCGATGGTCGCAAACTCCTTGATCTCTCAATGGGCTTTGGCGCAATGCTCGCCGGCCACCTCAATCCAATCGTTGTTGAAGAGATTCAAACCTCTCTTCGCCAAGGAATGCTCTTTGTTACCCCCTCTCCAACCTCTACCGATGCCGCTGAGCTGATCTGTAAGCGATTTGGTATCGATCAGGTTCGCTTCACCAACTCAGGAACCGAGTCAACAATGTATGCGGTTCGAGTGGCTCGATCTGCAACTGAGAAGATGGGAATCCTCAAAGTTGAGGGTGGCTATCACGGCAGCTATGACCCATTCGTGGTCTCCTCAAAACCTCCGCTAGATAAAATTGGAAATCCGGAGAAGCCTAAGGCTTATATCGACTCCAATCTTGTTCCAGGAGATATCTACGTCGTACCTTTCAATAATCTCGTGGCCCTCGAGAAGATGTTTAAAAAGAATGCAAAGAAGATTGCCTGCTTTATCGTTGAACCGGTTCTTGAAAACCTTGCGATCGTCTTGCCAGATGCTGGCTATCTCGAAGGTGTTCGTGCGCTCTGCGATAAGTACAACGTTGTTCTCATCTTTGATGAAGTAAAGACTGGCCTTACCGCTGGACCTAGGGGAGCAGCCGCTCGCCTTGGTGTTAAGCCAGATCTCATTACTCTTGCAAAATCTATCGGCGGAGGACTTCCACTTGCAGCATTCGGTGGAAAGAAGAAGTACATGGATTACGTTACTAACGGCAAGATGGCTCACTTTGGAACGTTCAATGGAAATCCACTCGCGATGGCAGGTATTCGCGCTATCGATCGCATCTGCACAGATGAAGCAATGGCGAAGGCTGAAGCGTTCAATATGCAGGCGCTCGATCGAATTAGCGCCATTATCGATGAGTTTGAATTGCCTGCTCACACAGTTGGATTTGGCGTAAAGGGCTGCGTAACATGGTCAACAAAACCTGTACGCAACTACCGAGATTACAAGGCGACAGATTTTGGTATTGCAGAGGCGCATTGGCTCTTCTCGCTTAATCGCGGAATTATCACTCCACCAGGACTTGATGAGCAGTGGCTGATCAGCTTGGCGCATGGCCAGGCAGAGATTGATCTCTTGGTCGAAGATTTCCGCGAATTTGCAATCGCACTTCGCGCCTAATTACTCAGGTACTAGTTACTCCAAGAAGAGTGCAGTGGGCGACCTTCTGCATATCCCGCTGAGGATTGAATTCCAACAGTTGCACGTTCTGCAAATTCATTGAGGTTTCTCGCACCCGCATATGTACATGATGAACGAACGCCGGCAATAATTTCATCAAGGAGATCTTCAACGCCAGGACGGCTTGAGTTGAGATACATTCGAGATGTTGAAATTCCCTCTTCAAAGAGCGCTTTTCGTGCTCTATCAAAGGCGTCTTCACTTGATGTTCTCGCAGCAACAGCGCGAGCAGATGCCATTCCAAAAGATTCCTTAAAGAGTTTTCCGTGAGCATCACGCTGTAGATCTCCAGGTGATTCATATGTTCCAGCAAACCAAGAACCAATCATGACTTGTGATGCGCCAGCGGCTAGAGCCAATGCAACATCGCGTGGATGACGAACCCCGCCATCTGCCCAGACAGACTTTCCTAGCTCTTTCGCCGCTGCTGCACACTCAAGAACTGCAGAAAATTGTGGTCGCCCAACACCTGTCTGCATACGTGTTGTACACATCGCACCTGGGCCTACTCCTACCTTAACAATGTCAGCACCGGCTGCGATCAGATCACGCGTGCCTTCTGCCGTCACAACATTTCCCGCAACGATTGGAATCGTTGGGTTAAGTGCGCGAATAATCTTAAGCGCCTCAATCATCTTCTTCTGATGTCCATGAGCGGTATCAACAACCAAAACATCAACGCCAGAATCAATAAGTGCTTTCGCCTTTGCCGCAACGTCGCCGTTGATTCCAACAGCGGCCGCGATACGCAATCTGCCCTTGGCATCTAGCGCTGGGGTATAGAGCGTTGCGCGCAGTGCACCTACGCGAGTAAGGATCCCAACTAAATCTCCTGCTGCATTTACTACAGGTGCGACGGTGCGACGGTGTTCATGTAAGAAATCAAATGCTTCACGGGGATTAAATGAATCGGATATCACAAATGGGTTCTTCGTCATTACCTGCGAGAGCTGTGTAAATCGATCAACAGATGCGCAATCATCTTCGGTAATAATGCCTACAGGCTTATTGTTTTCGACAACCACGATCGCACCATGTGCTCGCTTGTTGATCAAACTAATTGCATCTGCAACAGTTTCCGTTGGCGCAAGTGTGATTGCTGTATCAAAAAATGGATGGCGCGATTTAACCCACGAAATTACATTATGAACAACTGCATGTGGAATATCTTGTGGAATCACAGCAATGCCACCGCGGCGCGCAACGGTCTCTGCCATGCGTCGTCCAGAGATAGCTGTCATATTCGCAACAACGATTGGAATAGTGGTTCCCGATCCATCTACTGACGAGAGATCAACATCCATTCGGCTGAGAAGATCTGATGCACTTGGCACCATAAATACATCGTCATATGTCAGATCAAAGGTGGGGGTATTTAAGAATCGCACGTAGGGAAACTATACGGGTAACTAGGTACGAACTAGAAAATCACAGCGCGCAACGCCTGCCTCAATAAGTTCTGCATTGCGTTGATCTGTCCCCTTCGCCCACTCTTTAGCGCTCTCTGGATCTTTGCCGAAGGCGATATGGCGAGAAATCAGACGGGAGATGCGCACATCTTCATCAAGAAAGGCATACCAGCATTGGCTCAGTAGGGGTGATACTTCTTCCCATCCACCTTGATCGTGCATCAGATAATTACCTTCGACAATAACGACGCGCGTGCTGGGGAGTACGACACCTTGAGCCGCGATCGACTCTTCAATCGAGCGATCAAAGATTGGGTAATAGATCGAATCACTGTGATCGTGGGCAATCCGTTTAAGTAGGTTAGTGAAGCCCGTTACATCGAAAGTATCTGGCGCACCTTTTCTCTCAGAGCGACCAAGTGATTTCAATACCTTATTGCTCAAGTGAAACCCGTCCATCGGCAATACTGAGACAAGCAGCGGATCGAAACCTTTTACTAAAAACTTTGAGAGCGTAGATTTTCCACCCCCGGGCTTTCCCACAATTCCGATAATTGTTCTCGTGGAACCACTCGCCGCGGCTGCAATCATCTCTTTGGCTTCTTCTTTGGTGATCTCCTTAGACACGTGCATAGACCTTACTTGCCGTAAGCCGCTCGTGAAATCTGGCGACGGCGTTCCTGGTATGCAGGTGAAGCGCCCGAAATCATATGTTCAAAGCGTTGGTTTCCTTTGATATGTGTACGCAAGAAATCTGCGCTAGTTTCATTACTAAATACTGTCTCTGACTCACTGATTGGCTGACTCTTCTTATATGGACGAATAAGTCTGTATATGTATGTCGCCTTGTGAATTCCTTGAGTTGCAATCAAGCGAAGCAGTTGAGTTAAAGGCTTCGCTTCTTTCTTTGTCGTGGCCAAGGTAATCAGTAATTCTGCTATCTCTCTGCCACCAGAGGTATCTTCAAGAGCTGCACATTTATTTGATAGCACGGCGCGAATATTCAAGTCTTGCAACTTTCGAACTGTCGCCGTAATTTCAGAGAGATTTGAGTGCTCTGCACGTAGCGCAAACCCATGATCGTGACACCACTTTGCGCGAGCATCTTGATCATCGGTACCTCGAATATTTGAAATTAATACTGTTGGTATCTGTGCTGGTAACAATTCGTGGACACTGTTGTACCCAGTCGCCGCAATCGCTGCATCAAAGGCAGCCAAGACATTGGCGAGTGGGAAGTAACGCTCAACCTTGATCTCTAAGCCAGCCGGAACAAGGCTTTTGCCAGTGCTATCAACTGGATCTTTGAGCAATACAACCTGTAGATCCTGCCAACCAACTAATCCAGATAAGGCTGCAGTCATCTTTTCATTCATATCGCTATCGCCTGTTCCTAATTGAACAAGAACAGCGGGACGGTTAACGTCTAGTCCGAGTGCTTTCCGCGCATCCACACGGCTCATAGCTCGTTGTGGCGAATAGAGAGAGACTGGCGATGAAACTACCGAATCCTTGCGCTGAGAAGTTGGACCGTGATCATAAGCGCGCGCTACATCCCCTGGTTCAATGATCTGATCGACCATTCGAGATTGAAGTGGAAGCGCGAACCTCAGAATGTTTTTCTGCCACAACCCACGCCGAATCCAGACAATCTTTAAATCTGGTCTCTTTAATTTCGTTCCAATAAATCCTGGGTAAGGAACAACGCCATCAAATGAAATTACTGATGCACCCGTCTCATCTGCAATTGCAATCAATCGATCGCGAAAATATCTATCCCAGCGGTGTGCTGGCATCCAACGACGTGTTTTCCCTGGAATGTATTCACAAGGAATGCCCATCGTCGATGGAATTTCAGCAATTCCACCTGCGACTGAGACCAATACTGGGTTCGCTCTATCTTTGAGTTCTAGCGCAATAGCCGAAGCACGTGCCAGGTGGCCCATTCCGATTCCATTGCTTGTTGCAAGGATTATTGTGGGTTTATCCACGGCCTAACACTTTTCTTAATAGAAGAGATGCGATCTTCTTTATAAAAATCACTAACTGCAATGGTGAGTTGACCTTCTTACCTTCTCGTTTGAGATAGCGCATAAATCGGCGCAGACGGTTATGTTTACCTTGATTGAGAACGGCAAATTGGTCGTCATTCATCCAGAGCACGCCCCACTGGCTAGAGATGCTGCGATAGAGCGAGCCATCACTTTCGAGTGCTCGTCCCAAAGCCGGCGCGATGAGTGCAAAGGCTCTTCTATCAAATTTATCTACAACGCCGACAAACCCTTGTTCGCTTGCAAGAAGCTGATCCACTAGATCCTTGAGATCGATGTTTACTCGCGCTTCTGCGAATATGTAATAAGGAGTTGATCCATGGGTAAACTTTTCAAGAATTGTTTCAATCGAGATCTCTGCACTTTCTTCAATTTCTTCAAGTGCATACTGAGAATCGCCTTGCAGCCAATTACGAATTTCGCGTAAGTCAGCATGGATATCTCCGACAGGTGAATAACGCTTCGAAAGTAATTTCCACGGCGCTAGTAATGTGAAGTGCGCATTAGTTCCTGGTAGCGCAAGTAACTGGGAACGCATTTCAATAAACTGCGAAAGCGTTGTCTCGCGTACATCAACAAAAACTTGATAGGTAGGAACTGACCACGCAAAGTTACTCTTAGCGCGCACGCTATGCATTTGTGGGATCACCTGTGCTAGAGATGGGTCGTTGTGGCGATGAATCTGATCTTTATTTGATTCAACAGTGCTATATCCCAGATGCCAAGAATTAGCGCTGCGGTCTACTACTGTGCGAAGTCCGTGAGTAAAAATGCGCCAGCCAAGTTCTGTATCTTCACCGGTAATGAGGTCGCGGTTATATCCGCCAAGTTCGCGCCAGCGATCGTTTTTAATTGAAAATGTCGCGCCAACAAATGCTCGATATCCATCGAGTGCTGGGTTTACTAAATCATTAGTACGTCGCACGCGATCTTCCCAGAGATCTTTGCCCCAACTCTCCGTATGTAATTGATCAAATGCTCCACCTTTAAGGGCGGCAAATAGATCTTCTGGGTGATACGACCAATTCTTAACAAAACGTTTCCACCCAAGCACTGCGTAATCATCATTGTCGTGGTGCCACTTCATGTGGTGGGCTAAATGGTCTGGTTCGAAAATCATGTCGGCATCGATAAACCAGAGCACATCTTCTCGTAGACGAGCTACGCAATCATTGGTAGCTGCGGTCTTACCCCACTTGCCAGGGCTATTCTTATATGAAATCAATCTGGTTTTAATTGGTTTTACCTTCGGCAGAACCAGCGCTTTTGCGCTTCCATCATCGATTACGTAGACCGATGTAAGCGCGCTTGGATAATTTTGTGCGGCAAGAGATGCCAACACGAGATCTAGTTTTTCTTGGCCATCACGACAGGCGATAACAACGGCAACCGAAAGTTTTGGACGTGCCACCAGAGCGAGATCATAAGGTCGGCTAAAGCGATAAGGCTGGTAACTCATCGAGGCCCTCCAAAAACTGGGTGCTCCCAAAGACCGACTACTTGCTCATTGGCACCGTTGAGGTATTTTGAGTAATTAGTTACATAGGTATGAAATGTAAATGTGCGGCGATAAATGTAGCCAGCACCAAAAGTTCGCCATATCTTTCCACCGTTATTTGTAATGCCACTCAGTAAGAAGCGGTCAACGGCGGTATTGCCTGAACCAAACCAACCTGCCGCTTCAGCCTTGTCGCGTTTTGCAAGAATTGTTCCGCCGCAGACCCAATCACTCCAGAGCTCCACCGCTTGCGTGCCGTGTGGTGCAAATCGGCGGACAGTCAATTGGAGTGGCTCGAGGTAGACATAATTCATTGCTCGCCCAACAACATCTGCGCCGGTGCTAAGAGCGGCGTCAAGTAGATCATGTAAGTGTTCAGGCCCGTAATAATCATCATCATCCATCTTGGCAATAAATTGACCGTGTGATGATTCTGCCAAGGTCGTAAGGATCTCTCCTAAAGTCTTATCTTTTGAAAATTTCTCGATAAGAACTTTTACCTTACGGCGGTTAAGTGCAGAGATTTGCTTTCTATGCGAAGGAGATAAATCAATTGCGTGTAACCCAAGAACAAGTTCAAAAGATGGAAGTGATTGAGCAAGTAATTGAGTGAGTAAATTCGAGAGATCACTTGGTCGAAGTGTAGAGACGACCACGCTCACCGTAGGATATTTTTTTATCTTTGATCTGCGGGACTTGCGAATAGCCTCAATGGCTTGAATTTCCTGTGAAAATGAGGTGAATCGATCCATTGTGTTGATT